>ERZ773359.529-NODE-529-length-54370-cov-8.501206_pt1 | contig 54370 bp, 39 predicted proteins | sample MGYA00374955_ERZ773359 | MGnify/ENA primary metagenome ERZ773359 (study PRJEB29098, sample SAMN04486028) | biogas fermenter metagenome | study: EMG produced TPA metagenomics assembly of the Biogas fermentation microbial communities from Germany - Plant 4 DNA1... | reverse complement strand
ATCTTGGCTAAAATGAGTATGTTTAAAAAAAAAACAAGGTGATTCCTGCCTTTATACTGTTTATTATTTTAAGCCTGTTATATCTGTTTCTTTCATTTCTTTTTTCGAAAGATAAAAGTGATTATGCAGGCACTATTTATTTCTTAGGAAATGAAAAACTTGCACCAATTGTTTATAAGGAAAAAGACACAGTCAAGGGCATGGCGGTTGATATTGCCAAAGGAATAGGCGAAAAGACAGGTTATAGAGCTGAGGTTGACGCCATCGACTGGGATCTGGCTCAGAATATGGTCTTATCAGACGAGGCCGATGCTTTGCTTCAGATAAACCCCAATCCTGCACGGCTGGAAATGTACGATTTTTCAGATGAATTATTGAAATCGGAGTTTGCCATATTTGTAAAAAGCGGCAGCAGCATTGAAAACGTGAAGGATCTGAAGGGCAGGAAGGTCGGGGTGGAGGGCGCCGGATACCCAAAACTGATGCTGCAAAATTACGGGGGGATAAGCATTGAAATAATATCCGACTGGAAAACTGCCTTTCAGATGGTTCTTGCCGATAAACTGGATGCAATAGTTGTAGACAGATGGGTTGGTGAATATGAATTAGCCCGTAACAGAGTAAAGGGTATAAAGGTTGTGGACGAACCTATAGAAACACATTACTCACGAATAGCTGTGAAAAAAGGAAACAAAGAACTGCTTGCCCTTATTAACAAGGGCCTGAGGGAAATGAAAGAAGACGGAACTATGGCTGAAATTCTAAGAAAGTGGCAGGGAAAGAATGTTGTGTATTTGACGGAAGAAAGTTTGCGTTTTACTATCCTTTATGCAGCCATTACGGCTCTTTTGCTTATTATATTGATATGCCTGTATTGGATTAACAGATTTCGCAAATTAAGCAGGAAGCTTGAGATGGACACCCTGAAAAAAACCATAGAACTTCATGAGACAAACGAGAAGCTGCGGGAAGCCAATATTGAACTGGAAAGAATATCAAATCTGGACGGACTGACCGGGATTTCCAACAGAAGAAACTTTGATGCATATTTGAATTGGGTCTGGAAATACAGCAGAAGGGAAAAGCAGGAATTATCCATGATTATGGTAGATATTGACGATTTTAAGCTTTTCAATGATACATACGGACATTTGGAAGGCGATCAATGCTTAAAAATGGTAGCCCATGTCATAATGGAAAATGTTAAAAGGCCCGGAGATTTTGTTGCACGTTTCGGGGGAGAGGAATTTGCAGTACTGCTGCCGAACACCCCTGAAGAAGGTGCGGCCACGGTTGCTGAAAGAATACGGGCAGAAGTCATAAGACTGGGCATAAAGCATGAGAAACTGGGTTCAGTGGTGACTGTCAGTTCCGGTGTAGCCGCAAGGGTTCCGGATGGAAGTACGGGGCCTAACGCCCTTATCAGCGCTGCAGACAGAGCCCTTTATCATTCCAAGAAAACCGGAAAAAACAAAGTGACCAGGGAAAGTTCTCTGGCAGCAACTTAGCAAGCAGCATAAAGCCCTGCAAAAAAGATTTGCTTAATGCAAAAAAAGAAGCACTTAATCCGAAATAAACGGATAAGTGCTTCTCTTGATTTAAATTCTATTCTCCGTAATATGCCTTTCTGTACAGTTCTTCCAGTTCACTGATTAAGGGATAGCGGGGGTTGGCAGTGGTGCACTGGTCTTCAAAAGCTTTTTCAGCCATTTTAGGTATGGCGGCCAGATAAGCAGCCTCATCTATTTCACCGCTTTCCTTTATGCTTAAGGGTATATTCAGATGGGTCATCAGTTTGCGTACGGCTTCTATCAGGCTGGCTACCTGTTCCTCCTGGGTGCTGCCTCCCAGGTTCAATTGTCTTGAAATCTGTGCATACCTGTAATCAGCAACATATTCGCCATATTTGGGGAATATGGTAAATTTCACAGGTTTTTGCGCATTATAGGCAATCACATGGGGCAGCAGGTATGCATTGGCCCGGCCGTGGGGTATATGGAACTCGCCGCCCAGTTTGTGGGCCAGTGAGTGGTTGATTCCCAGGAAGGCGTTTGAGAAGGCCATGCCTGCTATGCAGGAAGCATTGTGTACCTTTTCCCTTGCAACGGTGTCTTCCGGATCATCATAGCTTCTCGGCAGATATTTGAATATCAGTTCAATGGCCTTGATGGCAAGACCGTTGGTATAGTCCGATGCCATAACTGACACATACGCTTCGATAGCGTGGGTCAATACATCCATTCCCGTGTCTGCAACAATGGATTTGGGCATGGTGGAAACAAACTGCGGGTCAATAATGGCTACATCCGGAGTCAGCTCGTAATCAGCCAGGGGATATTTAATGTTTCCGTTTTTCTTGTCTGTGATAACTGAGAAGGACGTTACTTCCGAACCGGTTCCTGAGGTGGTTGGGATTGCAACCATCTGCGCCTTTTTGCCCAGATTGGGGAAGTGGAAAGCCCGTTTTCTGATATCAAGGAATTTCAGCCGTAATCCGTCAAAGCTGGTATCGGGGTTTTCATAGAAGAGCCACATTCCTTTAGCAGCATCTATGGCTGATCCGCCGCCCAGGGCAATAATAACATCCGGCTCAAAGGCATTCATGGCGGCTACTCCTCTTTGGATGGTTTCCACTGACGGATCAGGTTCAACCTCATAATAGATCTCAACATGGCAGTGGGTTTTGCGTTTGTTAAGGTAATACAAAGCTTTGTCGACATAGCCCAGCTTCATCATATTGGGGTCAGTTACGATGAAGGCCCGGCTGATATTGGGCATAACTTCCAGGTATTGTATAGAACCCCTTTCGAAGTAGATCTTTGGAGGTATTTTGAACCACTGCATGTTGACCCTCCTCTTGGCAATCCGCTTTTTATTAATCAAATTAACGGTGGAAACGTTAGATGTAGTGGAATTCCTTCCGAAGGATCCGCAACCCAGGGTAAGGGAAGGAGTATAAGTGTTGTAGATGTCTCCGATAGCCCCTTGTGAAGACGGGGAATTGACGATAACCCTTCCTACTTTCATCTCTTCTCCGAACCTGACACAGAGTTCCTCGTCATCCGAATGAATTACAGCTGAATGACCCAGACCGCCTAATTCAAGCATTGCTTTGGCATAAGCAAATCCTTCCTCTTCATCTTTGCATACAAAGTATGCCAGAACGGGCGAAAGCTTCTCCAGGGAAAGAGGATATTTCAGGGAAGGTTCAGGCAGTCTTGCCAGCAGTATTTTAGTCTGCGGGGGTACGGTGATGCCTGCATTCTTTGCAATTTTTTCTGCAGGCTGGCCCACTACTTCCGGATTTACTGCCATTTTTTCCAGATTCATTACATATTTGTTGACCAGTTCTGTTTCTTCTTCGTTGAGGAAATAGCAATTATGGGCTTTCATATAGGCTTCGAATTCCTTATGAATGGCTTCATCTACGATAACAGCCTGTTCAGAAGCACAAATCATCCCATTGTCGAAAGTTTTGGATATCATTAAGTCGGTGCATGCCCGCCCGATATTTACTTTTTTGTTAATATAGCAGGGAACGTTGCCCGGACCTACGCCCAGTGCCGGCTTTCCGCAGCTGTATGCCGCTTTGACCAGGCCTGCCCCGCCGGTTGCCAATATAAGGGATACGCCGGGATGGTTCATTAATGCATGGGTTGCTTCCATGGAAGGAACTTCAATCCATTGAATGCAGTGTTCCGGTGCCCCGTTTCTAATTGCTGCTTCCTTAAGAATCCGGGCAGCTTCTGCTGAACATTTTTGTGCGGAAGGATGGAAGGCAAATATAATGGGATTTCTGGCCTTGGTGCAAATAATGGACTTGAACATGGTCGTGGAGGTAGGATTGGTAACAGGCGTTATGCCGGCAACTACCCCTACCGGTTCTGCCACTTCCACATAGCCTTCCAGATCATTTTTTTCAATTATGCCTACGGTCTTTTGGTCCTTAATGCTGTGATAAATGTATTCGGTAGCAAAAATGTTCTTAATTACCTTGTCTTCAAACAATCCTCTTTTTGTTTCCTCAACCGCAAGCTTTGCCAGATACATATGCTCATTCAGCCCGGCCAGGGTCATCTCATGGACTATCTTGTCCACCTGTTCCTGGGTTAATTTCATATATTCAGCCAGGGCCTGCTGGGCATTTTCAACCAGCTTGTCAATCATCTGACTGACATTAGTTTTGGTATCATCTTTTTTAATATCGGGTTTGACTGCTTTTGCAGCAGGGTTTTTTTCAACTTCTTTTACGGCTTCCTTTGCCATGGTGATTGCCTCCTCTTATATATAAAATAGAATAGCTTCCTGTTTGAAATAGTTGGAATTTATCTGTCCATACTCATAATAATACAAGAAATGAACTTTGTCAATATTTTAACAAAGAATTTTTAAAAAGTTTCTCTAAAAGAGTTGAAATATACACCTCTTGAAAAACAGCAGCAAAAGAGTATAATTTAAAAGCATTGTATTTTACTAAATCGAATCAGACAGGAGACAGTAAGATGAAAGTTGGATTGATCGGTCTGCCCATGACGGGCAAGACTACGTTTTTTAATATCCTGACAGAAAACCGTGGGGCTGACTCTGCTTCATATAAGCCCGGCGCAAATATAGGGATTGCAAAAATACCTGATCCCAGAATTGATTATCTTGCAAATGTTTACAAGCCTAAAAAGACAACTTATGCAACTTTGGAGGTAACGGATATTCAGGGAATAACCCCGGGCTCTTCCGGTAAGAACTCCTCTGCATTTCACTTTTTGGAGGCAGTGCGGCAGGTGGATGCCCTGGTTCATGTTGTACGCGCCTTTGAAAATGATGAAGTTGTTCATGTGGAGGGCAGCATAGACCCGTTAAGGGACATAGAAACGGTCAATATGGAGCTGTTGCTGGCCGACCTGGCAGTAATAGAAAATCGCATTCATCGCATAGAAACAGGCAAAAAGATAACAAAAGACAATGTGAAGGAACTGGCCGTACTGAACAAATTGAGGGAATGCCTGGAAGAAGAAAAGCTCATCAGCAGTCTTGATTTATCCGAAGAAGAGAAGTCTTTCCTTAAGGCTTACAATTTTTTAACGGAAAGACCTATGATTCTTGCTGTTAATATGGATGATGAGCAGTTCGCCTCCGGTGACTATCCTGGAAAGGCAGAAACGGTTAAATATGCTGCAGAGAGGAATATACCTTTAATAGAGCTTTGTGCAAAGACAGAGCTGGAAATAAGTGAGCTGGAGCCTGAAGACAGTCAGCTGTTCATGCAGGACCTGGGTTTAGCGGAAACCGGCATCAGCAGGCTTGCCACAGCTGCATATGAACTCTTGGGCCTTATATCATTTCTTACTGCCGGAGAAGATGAAGTGCGGGCCTGGACCATTAAAAAGGGTACAACAGCTAAGGATGCCGGCGGGAAAATCCACTCGGATATCGCCCGTGGATTTATCAGGGCCGAGGTGGTTAAGTTCAGAGATTTTGCCGAACACGGTTCCATGGTCAGGCTCAGGGAAAAGGGTCTGGTCAGGCTGGAGGGCAAGGATGCCGTAATCGAGGACGGCGATATTATAGAATTCCGTTTCAATGTCTGATAAAAACAGGTTATTGTCAGGGAGAGGTTTTGAATACATCGGAATGACAAAGATATATAATTTATGATAAAATCAGCTTGGTGGAAATTTCAAGAAAAAACTACAAAGAAAAAGGAGCTAATGCCATGGATACAAATCTTTTCCCCCTTGCCTCACCGGAAAGTGTCGGCGTCTCATCAAAACACATACTAAACTTTATTGACAAAGCTGAAGAATATGGAATAATGCTTCACAGTGTGCTGATGATGCGGAGAGGAAAATTAATTGCCGAAGGATACTATGCCCCTTTCACCTCTGACTGGATGCATCGCATGTATTCTGTAAGCAAAACATTTGTAAGCACAGCCATAGGCCTCCTGGCGGACGAAGGCCGCATATCATTGGATGATAAGATATGCGACTATTTTAAGGACAAACTCCCGGAAAACCCCCATCCCTACATACTTGATATGGCCATCCGGGATCTGCTTATTATGGCCACCACTCACGCAGGCTCCACATACAAGCCTGAAGACAAGGACTGGGTTTGGACTTTCTTCAACACAGAGCCCACAAGGCCTCCGGGTACTGTGTTCAGATATGATACATCAGGTTCCTACGTACTTAATGTCCTTGTAGAAAGGCTGACCGGCAAGCCCTTCCTAGAGTATCTGAAGGATAAAATGCTCAGAGATCTGGGCTTCAGTGAAGAAGCCTGGTGCATAAAGGCGCCTGAAGGGTATTCCTGGGGCGGCAGCGGTGTAATCTGCACCACCAGAGATCTGGCGCGGCTTGCCCTTGTATATATGAACAAGGGCAACATCGGAGGCAGACAGTATCTGTCTGAAGAGTTTATTAAGGCTGCAACCTCCAGGCAGATTGACAATGCTGCAACCGGCTACAGGGATTATAAAAACGGCAACGGTTACGGATATCAGATCTGGATGCTGAAGGACGGAGGCTTCGGTTTCTGCGGATTGGGAGTTCAGCTGGCCGTCTGCATCCCTAAAGAGGATTTTATATTCGTCTGCACCGGTGATAACCAGGGTACGGTTCAGGTATACGGAGGAATCCTTGATATTCTGTGGAAGGAGATTCTGGAAAAACTGCAGCCCGGTTCCCTGCCTGAGGATGAAGAAGCAGCCCGTAAGCTGGAAGAAAGGCTGAGCAGCCTGGAAGTGGTTAATCCCCTGATAGGAAAAAGCACATCTCCCCTGCAGGAGAAGGTTAATAAATGCCGGTACGCTCTCGGCCCCAATCCCATGGGAATTCAGGAGATCGGCGTGGAGTTTGAAGGCAATGAGGGAAGGCTTATAATGAAAAAAAATGGAGAAGAAAAGGTCATCTCCTTTGGCATGGATAAGTATGTGCTGGGCCGCTTCCCGGAAACCCATTATTTCGGCGACACCATCGGAACCCCCAAGGGAGAAATGTATAAATGCATGGCAACTGCCCGCTGGACACAGGAAGACAAGCTGGTAATCCGCTGCTATGTAATAGATGACTATTTCGGCAATATGACGGCGACCCTTGGTTTTAAAGGTGATGAATTGGGCGTCTACATGTCCAAACATGCTGAATGGTTCCTGGATGAATACTATGGTTTTGCCGGCGGACGCAGAATTTAATATCAGTCTTATTAAATCAGGCGCTTTCTGACTTGAAGGGCGCCTGATTTTTTAAACGGAACCGGCGCAAATATGATAATATAGGGTAAAGACAGCAGAAGGCGGTCCAATTATGGATGAAAAACAGAAACATGTAAGAGAATAGGCATAAAGAAATAAAAAGTGCTTAATTGATGAAGATAAGGAGGTTGAAGGTTTGAAAGAATTTTTAGCGGAATTATTGGATCTGCCGGGCGTTTCCGGGTATGAAGAGATAATTGCCCGGCGCATCTCGGATGAGTTTTCAAAGTACTGCGATGAAGTACAAACGGATTCCTTTTACAATGTTTATGGAATAAAGCGGGGTACTGCTCCTAAAGACGGATCTCCTGCGCCCAAGGTAATGCTGGCTGCCCATATGGATGAAATAGCCCTGATGGTGCGGGATGTAACCGAAGAAGGTTTTTTAAGGTTCACCAATATAGGCGGGGTGGATCAAAGAATATTGCTTTCCCAGGAAGTAACCATACACGGAAGAGAAAAGCTTTTTGGCATCATCTCTACCATACCGCCCCATATCCAGGAGGACGGCGATTCAAAGACGGCTGTAAAAATGAAGGATATGTGCATAGATCTGGGGCTGCCTGTAGAAAAAGTAAAGGCATTGGTCCGCATCGGCGACCTTATCACCTTCCGCAGCCCCCTGGTATCCATGGCGGGCTCCATGGTCAACGGAAAATCCATGGATGACCGGGCCAGCGTGGTTATGCTGGTTGAGGTAATGAAAGAATTGGACCGGCTTAAATACCAGGCAGAAGTCTACGCAACAGCAACGGTACAGGAAGAAGTGGGCACCCGGGGTGCCATTATCAGCACCTATCGGGTTGAACCGGACATAGGAATCGCAATTGACGTAACCCACGGGGAAACCCCGGATGCCCCCAGGGAAAGGACTTATGCGATGAATAAGGGGATAGTGGTTGCCAAGGGTCCCAATCTGCATCCCGGCTTAACGGAAAAACTTCTGGAGACTGCCGGGGAATACGGTATTGATTTCCAGCTTAATATTACTTCGGGTCCTACGGGTACTGATGCCCGTTCCATGCAGATTTCCCGCGGCGGTGTTCCCACCGTGCTGGTAGAGCTGCCCCTTCGCTATATGCATACTACAGTAGAAACCTTGAATCTGGATCATATTAAACAAGGAGCAAGGCTGATAGCCTTATTCATAGCTTCTTTAAAGGAGGGATGGCAGGAATGGTTGAAGTATTAAAAAGGCTGACGGAAGCCCGGGGGGTTGCCGGCAATGAAGATGAAGTAAGGGAGATAATTCTGGAACTGGCCGCTCAAACCGGAGCAGAGGTTTCAGTGGATCGGATGGGCAATGTCATAGCAAGAAAGCCTGGACTGAAGACCGGTAAAAAGGTCATGCTGGCTGCCCATATGGATGAGGTAGGCTTTATAATATCTTACATAACCGACAGCGGCATGCTCAAGTTTCATACCGTTGGAGGTATTGACCAGCGCCTTCTTTTATCCAAAAGGGTCCGCATAGGAAAGAAAGGCATACCTGGTGTTATGGGCGTAAAAGCCATCCATCTTCAGGAGAAAGATGAAAGAAACAAGGTTATAGATCAGAAGCAGATGGTCATTGATATAGGGGTACATTCTAAGGAAGAGGCTCAGAAACTGGTGGAATTAGGGGATTATGCCTGCTTTGACAGCAATCTTGTTGTCTTTGGGGATAATAAAGTCAAGGCAAAAGCCTTAGACGATCGTGTCGGCTGCGCTGTTCTCCTGGAATTGTTGAAAGACACCTATGATTTTGATTTAATTGCTTGTTTTACGGTGCAGGAGGAAATCGGATCCCGCGGCGGAGAAGTGGCTGCCTGGCACCTTAAGCCGGATATGGGAATTGTTCTGGAGGGTACTGCCTGCGCGGATATACCTGATGTTCCGGAGCATATGCATATCACGAAAATGGGAAGAGGGCCGGCCATATCCTATATGGACAGAAGCTCCATTGCTGACCCGGAACTGTTCAGGCAGATGGTAAAGACTGCCCGTGAGCATTCCATACCCTATCAGCTGAAAGAAAATATTGCGGGCGGCAATGACGCCGGGGTGATACATAAATCCCGCAGCGGAGTTCCCACTGTTGTGGTTTCCGTTCCCTGCCGTTATATTCATTCTCCCTCTTCAATGATGGATCTGAATGATTTTAACAATACCATTCGTCTGATGAAGGAATTTTTGAAAGGATGTGAATCCCGTTGAAAGAATTATTGGCAAATTTAACAGGAGTATATGGGCCTTCCGGAAAAGAAGATTCAATTCGCTCAGCCATTGAAAAGGAAATCAAAGATCACGTGGATGAGATTCGAACGGACACTATGGGTAATCTGATTGCAGTTAAAAAAAGCACCCTAAGCGGAGATAAGCCGCCTGTAAGGGTTATGACGGCAGCTCATATGGACCAGATCGGGCTTATTATAACAAATATCGATGAAAACGGTTTTCTTCGCTTTTCCAATATCGGCGGCGTTTCTCCCTTTAATGTGATAAACCGTAGGGTTGTATTTGAAAACGGAATAACAGGTACAGTCAGCTATGAGACTGAACTTGAAAACATGAAGGATCTTAAGCTGAACAAAATGTATATTGATATCGGCGCTGCAAACCGGGAAGAGGCAGAAAAACAGGTTTCCATAGGTGATGCGGCTGTATATTATGCCCCTATGGCAGCAGCAGGAAACCGTTATTTCGGCTGTGCCATGGATGACCGGGCAGGCTGCGCCGTTCTGGTTCAAGCGATTAAAACCATTAAGGATTCTCCCAACGAACTAATATTTGTCTTTACCGTCCAGGAAGAGGTCGGCCTAAGGGGAGCAAAGACATCTGCTTATTCTGTCAACCCGGCTATGGCCATTTCACTTGATGTGACCTTAACGGGAGATACGCCTAAATCCAGGCCTATGGCGGTTAGGCTGGGGGCTGGCCCTGCAGTGAAAATTAAGGATTCCTCCCTTATCTGCCATCCCAGGGTCAAAAACCTGATGATAGACAGGGCTGAAGAGGCAGGGATTCCTTATCAGCTGGAAGTCCTGGAGGCTGGAGGCACCGATTCCGGTTCCATTCATCTTTCCAGAGAAGGAGTTCCTTCAGGTGTTATTTCCATTCCCTGCCGTTATATCCACAGTGCCCGGGAGATGGTAGACAAAAACGATCTGGAAAACGCTGTTAAACTTTTAAACAGTATACTGGAAAATGAGATTGTTTTATAAACATTTTCAGCATTTATAATGAAATTACACAAAGTGACGACTATCAGAAAGCCCCCTGACCTGTATCCGGTTCAAGGGGCTTTTTATATCTTAAATTTTTATATCTTAAAAAAGTCTTAAAAATTTTGCCTATTGGTTTTTAATAAAAGATGGGACATAATGGTATTGACCGGTTCAAAGCATAATATCAGGGGGCGTATACAATTTGTACAATATATTGATTTGTGACGATGAAAAAGATATTGTATCTGCTTTAAAAATATACCTGTCATCTGAAAGCTGCAATATTTATGAAGCCTATAACGGAAAAGAGGCATTAAAGATAGTAAACAGCCATGATATACACCTTATTCTGCTGGATATCATGATGCCTGAAATGGACGGCATATCTGCCATGGTAGAAATCCGCAGGGATAAAAATATCCCCATTATACTGCTTACCGCCAAAAGTGAAGATACGGACAAGGTTCTGGGCTTAAATATCGGGGCAGATGATTATATTACCAAGCCCTTTAATCCGATGGAGGTAATTGCGAGGGTAAAATCCCAGCTGCGGCGTTATCTGCATCTGGGAGGGGGCACCGTTAAACCTTCCAATCTGCAGATAGGCGGCATAGTGCTGGACGACAAGGCGAAAACTGTCACCCTCGACGGTGAACCTGTTAACTTAACTCCAAAAGAATATGACATTTTAAAGCTGCTGATGGAAAATCCCGGTCAGGTCTTTTCTCCCAGGGAAATCTATAACCGGGTATGGCAGGAACCGGCTTATGGTTCTGAAAGCACAGTGGCTGTTCACATACGGCATTTGAGAGAAAAACTGGAAATAGATCCTGCTGAACCCAGGTACTTAAAAGTGGTATGGGGCCAGGGATACAAGATAGAGCGGAGTGATGGGCAGAATGAATAAATTAACCCATAACCTGGCGGTAAAGACTGCAGCTGTATTCCTTTTCGTCATTTGCATGATCCTGTTCATTGTCGGAACCGGCAGCATCATCTATCTGGCAGATCGGCATTTTTATGAAGGATCTCCTGAGAGTGCAAGGGAGGAAGTATTTAAAAGCATCTCAAGAAAATATGCCGATGATGTATTCTATCTTTATTACAACAGCCACCTGTATGAACCGGGCTTCCTGCAGGAAGTGCAGGAGAAATATTCAGCTGACAATACCAATTTTTTCTTTATTCTGGAAGATGAAAAAGGAGAAACATTATTCAGCAATTATACCGGCCAGGATACTCAGTACAGTTACACCTTTTATTTTGAGGAAGGCGGTTACTGGTATGATAATGCCGAAGGCTCATCTGTTTATGCAGAGAAGACTTCATATAAAATGAAGTGCTATGTTAATAAATCCCTGCATGCAGATGACAGCTATTCCAATGCTGAATCCTGGATTACCTTTGGTTATTCCATGCGTTATGCTGTAATCTTCATTACAATTCTTTCATTCATGGCTTCGGTCATACTATTTGTTTTTCTGATGTGTTCTGCAGGCCGCAGGAGAGGAATAGAGGGAATCATTCCCAATGGCATAGACAGGATTCCCTTTGATATTTTACTTACTGTGCTTTTTATACTTGCCTATATAGAGCTTGTATTAATGAACGAAGCGTTATATTTAACTTTTAATGGAAACACTATAATTGGGATACTTCTGGCAGCTTTTGTGCTGATTACCGGCATTCCTCTGTTTCTTATGGCTTGTATGAGCTTTGCCACAAGATATAAACTGGGAGGCTGGTGGAAAAATACAATTGTATACAGGTTTTTGTACTTTATTTACAGGATTGCAAGAAGGCTTGTCCTTGGCACTGTGTATCTGCTTAAGCATATATCCCTGATTTGGAAAACAGTTCTGGTCTTGTTCATTCTTTCAACAGTTGAATTTATTGCTATTATCAGTAACCTGCATAATGGGGAAATGCTGCTTCTTCTGTGGCTGCTTGAAAAACTGGTACTTGTGCCCGTTGTTCTCTTTATTGCAATAAACCTTAATAAACTGCATACTGCCGGTGAAAGAATTGCCCGCGGTGATCTGGATTATCGGATTGATACGACAAAGCTTTTCTGGGATTTCAAAAAGCAGGGGGCAAACCTTAACAATATAAGCATGGGAGTGTCAAAAGCGGTAGAGGAGCGGATGAAGAGCGAAAGATTCAAAACCGAATTGATTACCAACGTGTCACATGATATCAAAACGCCGCTGACATCGATTATAAATTATGTGGACCTATTAAAGAGAGAGGTTGTGGAGGAGGGAAAAATAAAGGAGTATATCCATGTGCTGGATCGTCAGTCCAGCCGCCTGAAAAAACTGATTGAGGATCTGGTTGAAGCATCCAAGGCCTCAACCGGCAACCTGCCTGTAAACAGCACCCGCACAGAGGTCGGGGTATTGCTTACCCAAACCGTGGGCGAATATGAAGAAAGGCTGAAAGAAAGCAAGCTGGAGCTTATTTTGAATCAGTCTGAAGAAGAGATTTTTATAATGGCTGACGGCAGGCTCCTCTGGAGAGTTTTTGACAATCTGATGGATAACATATGCAAATATTCCCTTCCGGGCAGCCGCACCTATCTAAGCCTGGAAAGACAGGATGGAAATGCTGTCATTACCTTTAGAAACATATCTAAACATGCTCTTAATATAACAAGTGAGGAATTGCTGGAAAGATTTATAAGGGGCGACAGCTCAAGAAGTACCGAAGGAAGCGGGCTTGGCCTTTCCATAGCAAAAAGCCTGGTGGAACTTCAGAACGGAATCCTGGATCTTATTATCGACGGGGATCTGTTCAAGGTGGTATTGACATTCAAAACGGTGGAGTAAAGCATTCTGAGCTTTGACAGTGAGTATATTTTTTGCGAAAGAAGGAGTACTAAAATGGAAACTGTATCATTAATTAATTATTTGCTGGCTGTATTGTTTTTTGTTTGTTATTCCTATCAGCTTTTGTATATATTCATTCCCTTTATAAGGAAAAGCAAGCCTTGTAAAAATACAAAATTCCACAAATATGCCGTACTTATCGCAGCCAGAAATGAGGAAGCCGTTATAACTCACCTAATTGAGAGCATAAAAAATCAGAATTATCCTTCTGAACTTATAGACATCTTTGTAGTTGCAGACAATTGCACCGACAACACTGCCTCTTTGGCAAGGGCTGCCGGAGCCCGGGTGTGGGAGCGTTTTAACAGGATGAAAGCCGGCAAGGGCTATGCCATCGATTTTCTGCTTAAAAGAATTGAAGAAGCCTATCCTGACAGGCCCTTTGACGGATACTTTATCTTTGATGCAGATAATCTGCTGGATGAGGATTATATAAATGAAATGAACCGCTTATTTTCAGAAGGGCACCGCATAGTTACAAGCTATCGCAATTCCAAAAATTATGGAAGCAACTGGATTTCAGCAGGAACTTCATTATGGTTCTTGCGGGAATCCCAATATCTGAGCCGCTCAAGAATGTTATTCGGAACAAGCTGTGCCGTATCAGGCACCGGGTTTTTGTTTCACCGTGATATAATAGAAAAATCAGGCGGGTGGAGTTTTTTCACTCTGACAGAGGATATCGAGTTCAGCGTATACAATATTATTAAGGGAGAAAAAATCGCTTACTGTGAATCTGCCGTGCTGTATGACGAACAGCCTGTCCGGTTCAGTCAGTCATGGAGGCAGCGGATGCGCTGGACTAAAGGGAATATACAGGTATGCCGGAAATATGGTACAGAGCTGATAAAATCCATTTTTAAAAACAGGAGTTTCTCCAGTTTTGACATGACAATGTCTATATTTGCAGCTTTTACCCTTACAGCTGTAAGCGTTGCAGTAAACCTGTTCGGGTTCGTCTATGGTCTCTTGTTAGGCAGGAACCTTATGATCATCCTGGTATCCATATGGAAATCCATAGTTAATGCATATTTAATGTTTTTTGCCATAGGCCTCATAACAACCATAAGCGAATGGAAAAAAATCTTTGCTTCACCGGCTGAAAAAATTGTCTATGCATTTACTTTCCCGATTTTCATGTTTACCTATATACCCATTACTATAGCAGCAATATTCAAAAAGGTGGAATGGAAACAGATAGAGCATAGTAAGTCCATTACACTGAAGGAAATACGCATGATTAAAAGCAAAAAATCCACATCTGAACCGGCTGGATACTGAGATATGACATTATACTTCACAGTTTTGTAAAACTTTTGCATATCTATGCCAGGACATTAATGGTATACTGAATTTAATTCATATCGGGTTATATCTTATAAAAGTTTTAAACAGCATGGCAGTCTTTGAAAGGAGTTTTCTGATGAAAAGGGTTTGGAGCATTGCAGCTGTCTGCATTACAGCTTTGTTTCTGCTGATTTTCCCCGCTCCTGCAAGGGCAGCGGAGATTTCCATGGAAGCAGAGGCAGGCTTTGGCGGCATATACTCAGTTGACAGCTGGACCCCTGTCAGGGTCCGCCTTCAGAATGCAGGCAGCGACCTGGAAGGCAGTCTGGAAGTAAATGTAAGAACCGGACGTAATGATTCAATTGTCTTTTCAGTGCCCGTCATACTTCCGAAAGATTCTGAAAAGGAATATATAGTATATGTAAAGACAGACCTTTATGACGGAATTTTAAATGTAAAATTAATGGATGCAGCCAACAAGGTTATACTTAATCAAAAGATAACAGAAACAACATCTGTCGGCCGGGACAAATATCTTTTAGGCCTGGTTACAGAGGATCAGCCTTCTCTGGGTTATTGGAGGGAAAAGCTCTCCGGCTCTTATCTTCTGTCAAATTATGAACCTGTTTCCCTTGACGGCTCAAACTTTCCAGACCATAAAGAGATTCTGGATGCCTTTTCAGTGCTGATTATCAATAATATTGATACAGGCTCTTTCAGACCTGAGCAGATAAATGCCTTGAATGCCTGGCTGGAAAGCGGAGGAGTTTTGATAGTAGGCACCGGAGCCAACGGCGGCCGAACTCTGTCCGGCCTGACAGACAGGGTTATTAAGGCCTATACCGGTGAACTCGGTCAATTGGAGGCAAATGATCCTTTGGAAGCAACAGCTGAGAGGGAGATACTCGGAAGTACACCTGTGCAGGTAATGGATCTTAAAGTAGAAAATGGGGAAGCCGTACTCAAAGGGAATGATATGGTCCTGGTCTGGCGGCTGAGAAAAGGAAGGGGTATGGTTTTTGTTTCCGGATTCGATTTAGGAACGGAGCCAATCATAAGCTGGACAGGCAATAAATTGTTATGGGAAAATCTAGGAAGAAGATTCCTCAGCGAGACCATAATGAACGACCTTTATTATCCTCAGGAGAGGTTAAACAGCGGGACTAATCTAAGCGATTTGCTGGGAAACATTGAAGCTATGGAAATGCCTTCACCTGCGCTCATACTCTTCATCTTCCTTTTTTACCTGGCCTTGGTCGGCCCGCTGAACTATCTTTTTCTTAAAAGAATAGACAAGAGGGAATGGTCCTGGGTAACCATACCGGCTTTATCCCTGATCTTTGCAGTGCTGATTTATGGTCTTGGATACAATATAAAAGGCGGCCGGCTTATAACAAATACCATTTCCCTTGTAAAACTGGATCAGAATTCAGAACATGCCGAGCTGACCAGCCATGTGGGAGTTTTTATTCCCCGGAGAGGGGATTATCTGGTGGAAGTGGATCGATTCTCACTGCTTTCACTTAGCAGTGATTCGTCTGGGTATTCCGCAAATCCAACCTCCGGATCCGTAAATCCTCCTCTGGCCAAGATCGTTCAAGGCAATCCTTCTCAGATCTTCTTTGACAATGTTAATATATGGACTATGGAAACCTTTGAAATGGAGTCACGGCAGGTGGATTTCGGCAGAATCGAGTCCGATCTGTATTATGAAATGGGTAAAATAAAGGGGACTATCAAAAATCTTACCTCCTATCCCCTGGAACACCTTGTAATTTACACCTCCCGGTACTTTGCAGAAGTGGGGAACATAGCTGCCGGAGAGAGCAAGAGCGTTGAATTGGATTTGCCTCTCGGGTCCCGGTCAGGCTATTACGATATTGCATTTGAAATTATGGAGACCGTTTTTCCTTACTCAGGTCTAAATACCTTAAATGACTCAGAAAGCCGCAAATATATGAACCGCAGGGGCCTGATTGAGCATATGGTTGGAAATACCCAATATGCATCATCTCATTCTTATCCTGCTCTCGCAGCAGCTCCTGACCGGCAGCAAAGGGAAGAAGAATATCAGGTGGAAGTGAATTATTTTGCCTTTTATGAGGGGGAAGCTGAATCCGGCATCCTGATCAACGGCAAAGGACCGGATCATCAGATTGCTGAAGGTTTCATCTTCGGCACCATGAACCTGGATGTGGCAAGGGACGGCTATTTCAGCCTTCCGCCCGGAACTCTAACGGGCAGGTTCGAGGAAAGCATGTCCCAGCATACTGATCACAACTGGGGAAATGTATATACTATATATGATCCCAATGGATATGCTGTATTTTCCATTGACCTTTCTTCCTATATCCATCTGAATGAGCTTAAGCTTATGATTATTGCGGGAACTCGTTACGGCAGCGGTATAATGCAGATTCTGGACCTGTCAGCTGCCGATTATATAAATATTTCCGGTGACAGTTTTACCATTGATGAAGACAGTTTGTCCAGATATGTTGATGAAAAAAACATGATTTATGTTAAGTATATACCGGGATCCGGTGATTATGCGGAAATCACTTCACCTGTTGTGCTGCTGGAAGGGAGGTATCCTGACAATGCTGGTAATTGAAAATCTGATAAAGAAATACGGAGATTTTATGGCTGTTGACAATATCAGCCTGGAAATAAGAGAAGGGGATATTTACGGATTTGTGGGTCCCAATGGTGCAGGCAAGACTACCACCATGCGCATTGCAGCCACATTGATGGAGGCCACATCGGGAACGGTGCTGGTAGACGGCATTGATGTCAGGGAGGATTACCTTAAGGTACGCGGTAAGATAGGATATATGCCTGACTTTTTCGGTGTTTATGACAACCTGAAAGTCGATGAGTATATGGATTTCTATGGCAGCTGTTACGGCCTGTCCAGGGCGGAGCGGGAAAAAAGAACCGATGAGCTGCTGGAGCTGGTGAACTTAAGGGACAAAAAGGACAGCTATGTTGATACCCTGTCCAGAGGCATGAAGCAGAGGCTCTGCCTGGCCCGGAGCCTTATACATAACCCTGAGCTTCTGATACTCGATGAGCCTGCCTCAGGCATGGACCCAAGGGCTCGTATAGAGATGAAGGGCATTTTAAAGACTTTGAAAGGAATGAAAAAGACAATTTTAATCAGCTCCCACATTCTTCATGAGCTGTCAGAGCTGTGCACCCATATTGGGATTATAGAAAGGGGAAAACTTGTTTATTCAGGGGAAATACAGGATATAATGAGAAGAATCACAGGCAGGACTATTCTGAAGATAGAGGTTCTGTCTGAAAGGGAGAAGGCCCTGGCTCTTTTCCGGGAACAGCCCTTAGTTGAAGACATATACGGAGAGGAAAATTCTTTTGAGCTTTCCTTTTCCGGAAGTGATGAGGATATGGCAGAACTGTTAAGGCATCTGGTCCTTCAGGGAATTCCTGTAAAGACCTTTGCGAAAGAAGAAGGAAGTCTGGAAGAAGTGTTTATGGAGGTGACAAGGGAATATGAACTTGAAAATGGGAATTAAGAGAAACCCGGTAATCACCAGCGAAATGAAGATTAAAATGCGGGGTTGGAGAACGGCTCTGGCTGTTGCGGCATATCTGGCCGTACTCTTATTCATTGGTTTTCTATATTACCTGACCTTTATTGAGTCCTCTTACAGCTACAGGAACACAGTTAATGCCTTTCAGGAAATGGGCATGCAGCTTTATTCCATGCTGGCAGTCCTGCAGTTCAGCCTGCTTATACTTATAACACCTGCTCAGACGGCAGGCGGCATCAGCGGGGAGCGGGAAAAACAGACCCTGGATCTCCTCCTTTCCACCAAGATTTCATCTTTTGGAATTATATTCGGTAAGCTTATATCTTCAATGTCATATGTGCTCCTGCTGATAATCACCTCCATACCCCTGTTCAGCCTTATATTCCTGTTTGGAGGAGTTACTCCGGGGGATATGATAAAATTGTTTCTCTTTTATATAATCACTGTATTTTCAGTGGGCAGCATAGGAATATTTTTCTCCACCGTATTTAAACGTACAGTGACATCAACGGTTATCACCTATATTGTAATATTTTTCCTGGGACTCATAAGCGTCATACTGGGCATTTATATGATCCAGGCCCAATTCAGAGGCACAGGACATGTAACCAATCCCAGGATACCCTTTATACTTTATATTAACCCGGCCGTAGGTCTGGCCGATATTTTAACAGCAGAGCAAGGCGGGGTTTCACAGTTCTTAGGTTATAATATAGGAACTCAGACAGGCCTGGATTTCTGGATAATAAATTCCATTGTCATGATGACTATTGCCGCCGGTCTTTTATATGCCGGCGTAAAAAAGATTAATCCCATTCACCGGAAGAAAAAGAGGAAGAAACAGGCGTGAAAGTGAACAGGAGGTGAAAGAAAGGAAATGAAACGAACAAAATGGAAGCATCCTGAATGGAGAGAAGCCTTTCAGCCTTTATGGCGGAGGATCCTTCTCCGGCACATGCTGAGATACCTTTCTCTTGGAGTAATCGCCGCCCTTGGATCGGTATTGCTTATCTTTTTCCTTTCTTTCCTTACGCCTGTGGAGAATCTGTGGAAGCTTTGTCTCCTGACAGGCTTTTTAATCACTGCTGCAACAGCAGGCATAGGCTGGCGAAAGAGGCCTTCTCAATATCAGGCAGCCAGAATCATAGACAGGATGGGTCTTCAGGAAAAGGCAGTAACTGCTTATGAACTGGAAGCAAGGGATGATCCCATGGCTGTTCTTCAGCGGCAGGACGCCGTCAGGAGCCTGTCCTGTTTTGATAAAAGACGTATTTCCCTTCGAATGCCGGCTAAACACAGAGCCCTTATCATAACCCTTTCCATGGCCCTTATAATTATAAACCTTATTCCAAACCCCATGGATGAGATTCTTAAAAGGGAAAGGGAGCTTAAAGCAGAAATTAAGGAGCAGCTGGAGGAGCTGAAGGAAAGCGAAGAAAAGCTGACGGCAGAAGAGGCTTTGACTGAGGAACAGCGGCTTGAGCTTTCCGGGCTTTTGGCCGAGCTTTCAGAAGGGCTTAAGAATACAGAGAATTATAAGGAAGCTCTGAAGGAGATTTCAGCTGCGGAAGAAAAGCTCTCTGCTCTGGCTGACAGGATACGGGATGAAAACATCGGCCGGCTGGCTGAGCACCTGGCCTTGGCAGATGAAACAAAAGGTCTTGCTGAGGCCCTGTCTGGCAGGGATCTTGCAGGAATAGAAAGGGAATTGGAATCTCTTAAAAGTCAGTTGGAGCAATCGGATAAGAAAGATGAGCTTGCAAAGCAGCTGAAAGAAGCCATGAAAAAAGCAGCTGAAATTATAAAAGATGAAGAGATAAAGGGTAAGCTTATGGCTGCTGCCGATTCATTAAGCAAGGACCAACCGTCTGCAGCTGTGGATCAGCTGGGGGATATAATGAATCAGGCCGTAAATGCAGGCAATGCCATGGGGGATGCCAGGTTTACCCTGCAGCAGATGCGGAGCAGAATAGCCAGGGCAGCAGGCGAAGCCCAGTATGCACAGAATACAGGCAGTTCCGGTCAGACCTCGCAGGGCGGAGAAAGGGGACAAGGCACCGGTCAGGGTGAAAGCCGGGGTCAGGGCTCCGGTATTGGTGAAGGTTCTTCCAACGAAAGCTCCGGCGGCAGCAACAGCGATGCAGGCGGTTCTCCAAACGGGGAAGGCGGGCCGGGGCAGGAGGCTGCGGAAAAGATCTATGAGAAGATTTATGATCCCACGAGGCTTGGTGACGGAGGCGAGATTACCAATGTTCCGGGGCAGCATACCGGCAGCGGCGAGATTATTACTGAAAAAGGCGAAAGGGGACTTGGTGATTTTTCCGGCTATATTCCCTACCGGGAAGTATATCAGGAATATAAAAGCGAAGCTATGAAGAGCATGGACAGAAGGGCCCTGCCCCCGAGCATTCAGGCCATGGTGAGAGAATATTTCGAGGAGCTGGATTAAATGGATATACAGGACTTTCCGATTATTGTTGAAAAAATAAAGAAGGAAATAGCCAAGGAAATTATCGGTTTGAAAGAAATAATAGATCATGTGCTGATAGCTGTTATAGCAGGCGGCAATGTGCTCCTGGAGGGAGTACCCGGCCTTGGGAAAACCAGGCTGGTCAAAACCCTTGCCAGGGTGCTGGACCTTAATTTCAGCAGAATTCAGTTTACACCGGACCTCATGCCCGCTGATGTGGTTGGCACCAATGTTTTGGTTAAGGATGAACAGGGGAATTCTGTCTTTCGTTTTCAGGCCGGACCAATATTCAGCAATCTGGTCCTGGCAGACGAAATTAACCGTGCCACCCCGAAAACCCAGAGCGCCCTGCTTGAAGCCATGCAGGAGCATACGGTTACCGTAGGCGGAGTAACCAGGATCCTGCCTGAGCCATATTTTGTTCTTGCCACCCAAAATCCCCTGGAGCAGGAGGGCACCTACCCTCTTCCGGAAGCCCAGCTGGACCGTTTTCTTTTTAAGCTGCTCCTGGATTTGCCCTCCCTGGAAGAACTTCATGCGATTATAAACTTAACTACTGGAATTTCTAATGATACGGCTGATAAGGCGGTGGATGCAGCTGCAATTCTGCAATTAAGGCAGCTGGCCCTTCAGGTGCCTGTGGCAAAACCGGTTCAGGATTATGCCTTGCGGCTGGTTATGAACACCCATCCTCATCTTCCCGACAGCCCGGAGGTTGCCAGGCAGTTTGTGCGCTGCGGTTCCAGTCCCAGGGGAGCCCAGGCCATAATACAGTCAGCCAAGGTCCGGGCTTTGATGGAAGGCCGTTATAATGTGTCTTTTGATGACATTCGGAATGTGGCCTATCCTTCTCTTAGGCATCGGGTCTTCTTAAGCTATCATGCCGTCTCTGAGGGGAAGGATTCGGACATGGTAATAAGCGAATTGATAGAAGCAACAGAGGAGTAAGTATGAAAACCTTTGATCCGGATTTTCTGAAAAAACTGGAACGCCTTGCCCTGCACGGTTCCAGGCTGGTACAGGGAGGTACCGGCGGCAATCGCAGATCCAAGGCGAAGGGAAGCTCAATTGAGTTCTCGGATTTCAGAGAATACAGTTTAGGAGACGATTACCGCAGTATAGACTGGAATGCCTATGCAAGGTTTGAGAGGTTGTTCATTAAATTATACATGGAAGAGCGGGAAGCCAATGTAACTGTCTTCCTGGACTGCAGTGCATCCATGGGAGAAGGAAAGCCTGTGAAAGGAGTACTGGCAAAAAAGCTGGCAGCAGTATTTGCCTATATTGCACTATCCAGTTATGATCGGGTTGGGATTGCTGCAATAAATGACAAGGTGTCCGGTCAGCTTCCCTATTTCTCCGGAAAGCAGGGCTTCAGCCGAGTCCTTGCTTTCCTGGATGCCCTGCCTTTTGAGGGGAGGACAAGTTTGAACAAATCCATTGCATCCTTTAATTCTTTAAGGGGCAGAAGAGGAATCAGCATTGTTCTTTCGGATTTCCTGGCAGAAGACGGTTACCTGGAAGCATTTAAGTACCTGAAATATCAGCAGCAGGATGTTATTGCAATTCCCATTCTCTCCCCCGAAGAGCTGGATCCGCCCTTATCCGGAACTCTAAGGCTCCTGGATGCAGAAGACAGGGAAGGGCGGCCTGTAGAGGTTGAAATAACGCCTAATACCTTAAGCCTTTATAAAAAAGCACTGCATGAATATTTCAGCAGCCTTAAGAATGCCTGCATGAATATGGAGATTCCTTGTATACAGGTAAGCAGTGCTGTTTCCATGGATGAACTGATATTTGAAAAACTGCACCATGCAGGCGTAATCAGGTAAGGAGGGGCACCTTTGTCATTTCAGAACCCTTGGGGATTGTCGGCCTTATTGCTGCTCATACCCCTTATCTTGCTTTATATCCTTAAAAAACAGTATGAAGACCGGGTTATTTCCAGCACCCTGCTGTGGCAGCAGGTCTCCCGGGAATTACAGGCAGCTAAACCCTGGCAGAGACTTCGTACCAGACTCATGCTTATTCTTCAGATTTCAGCCCTTATCCTTTTTGCCCTTTCTCTGGCCAGGCCGGCATATTCAGCGGAAGGAGAAAGCATTTACTATGTTGTGGTCCTGGACACCTCCGCCCGGATGCAGGCAAGTGACGTTAAGCCTTCCAGGATGGAGGCAGCTGTTAATGCCCTGATGGACTTTATCGACGGCTTAAAGGCAAGAGACACAATGACCATTGTATTAGCCGGGCACCGGCCTTTTGTTCTTGCAGGTCCTTCCGGCGTCAAAAGCGAGCTTAAAAGGCATGTCCGCCAGGTTGAGCCTGTAAGCGGAAGCTCTGATTTATACAGTGCCGTTCAGCTGGCAAGGACCCTGCTGCAGGATCAAGGCGAAGGGGCCGGGCAGATTCATGTTTTCAGTGATCATTCCCTTTCTGATTCAGTCCAGGGCAATACGGTTTTTCATACCTTTACCGGCAATGGACAGAATGCTGCCGTCGCCCATTTAAGCTATGAATTGAGAGACGGCAGTCTGACAGTGCTGTCCCGTATTGCCAATTATGGCGATGACCGGGATTTAACTCTGGAAATGAAGGTTGACGGGGTGCTTCAGAATGTGAAACAGATCAGCCTTCCGGCAGGAGAAGAAGCAAACGTTTATTGGACAGATTTGGTTCCTGATTCCACTGCGGAAATTGAAGTATCCATTTTAGAAGAAGACGACTTAATGTTGGATAACACCGGAATTATTGTAATAAACCAGGAATATCACGGGAAGGTTCTTTTGACAACGGAGCGGAATCTTTTCCTGGAGCGGGCAGTTTCCCTTCGTAAGGATATGGAACTGTTTAAGGCAAATCCGGGTGAAATCCTTGAATCTTCTGATTTTCACCTCTATATCTATGACGGATATATGCCCGAAAATTTGCCGGAGAATGGTCACATCATTGCTTTTGCTCCTCCTTCCCATGAGGAAATAGGCCTTGTTGTGGAGGAAGAAATTTTGCCCGAGGGAATTAAGATAAGTTTCCAGTCTCAGTATTCAGATTTGCTTCAATATATTGAGCCTGAAGGATACCGGATTGCCAAAGCCGGAAAAATGAATCTGCCGGAGGGATTCACCGCCTTGATTACGGACAATGAGGGTAATCCTCTGTTGGCAGCAGGGGAAAGGGAAGGGAGGAAAACAGCCTTGTTTTCCTTTTCACTTCATGATTCCAATCTTCCCTTAAAGCCCGACTTTCCGATATTAATTCAAAATCTGCTGAGCTGGATGCTTCCTCCTGAAATGACTTTTCCGGGTCCGGTTTATGCAGGGGAGACAGTTCCATTAACGCCATTTCCCGATGTATCCCATATTACCGTAACTTCACCTGCAGGGAAGAAATACCGCTTTGATGCTTATCCGGTTCCCGTTTTTTACGACACCCGGGATATCGGAGTCTATGAAATTGTCCAGCATGCAGAGAATAGAACCTATGAAGGCCGTTTTGCAGTATCGGTGCCCACTGATGAGGTCTCAGACCTTAGGTCTGATTCACCGGATTCTGACACGGCAGCCAGGGAAGAAGCAGCGGCTGCAGCCTTGCCTTTTCAGAAAGATATCTGGATGATTGCCGGATGGATCCTTTTATTGCTGCTTCTGCTTGAATGGCAGGTGTATCACCATGGCATTTGATTTTTCCAATCCGCTTGCCCTCCTGGCCTTTATACCCGCATCTGCTCTGGCGGTTTTCATCTATTATAGATTTAATGGCAGACAGTTTCACGGCGGTTTGGTGCCGCTGCTTTTAAGGCTGCTCGTTTTTCTTTTTTTGGTGCTTGCCTTAAGCGGGCTGGAGATTAAAGTTCCCATAGATCATACGGAACTGCTCTTTGTCGCAGATGTTTCAGACAGCACATTGGCCAAACGGGAAGAGATGGCTGCCTTTATTTTAGATTCCCTGAAAATACTTCCTGAGAACTACGAGGCAGGCATTGTAGTTTTTGGGGAGAATGCCCTGATAGAACAGTCTCTTGGCAGCCGGCGCAGTTTTCATGGTTTTTACTCCAAGCCCAATTCCAACTACAGCAATATAGATCATGCTCTTCAGAAGGCGGAAGGTCTGTTTGGAGCAAAGGACAGCAGGAAGCGGATAGTTCTTTTAACCGACGGCGCTCAAAACATGGGTGATGCTGTGCTTAGAGCAGGTGCATTGGCTCAGCGGGGAATTCCGGTGGATGTTTATCATATGGATACCTCGCCGCCTGACGAGGTTCAGCTCTCATCTTTAAATCTGCCGTCAGCCCTTTATCAGGGAGAGAGCTATGATGTTCAGGCGGAAATTCACAGCACTGTAGAAGCTGAAGGCATACTGCGCCTGTTTGCCAACCGCACTCCTGTCGGAAGCCTGGAAGTCCACATTCAAAAAGGCCGTAATCTTTTCCTCTTCAGGCAGACGGCAGATACGACAGGTACGGTGATCTATGAGGCGGAATTGGAAATCCTGTCATCCAATGACACCTTCCGCCAGAATAACAGAACTGCTTCATATGTCAGAATTCAGGGACCTCCTGTAGTTGCACTGGTAGAAGGGCAGGAGGAAGACGGCCGGGAGCTTGCAAAAATTATGGAGGCAGGCGGGCTTGAGTATAAATTGTTCACTCCCCATACCCTGCCTGACCGGCTGGAAGAGCTGTTAAAATTTGATGCCGTAGTTCTTTCCAATGTAGATTATGATACTCTTGGAAGGGAAAAAACAGAGATTTTGGATAGTTACGTAAAATCCATGGGCAGGGGGCTCCTGGTAACCGGCGGCGACAGCAGTTATATCCTGGGGGGCTATTTGGGAACCAGGCTGGAGGAAATGCTGCCGGTGGATGTGGACTTGTCAAAAAGAAAGGATATTCCTTCCCTGGCGCTGGCACTTGTTATAGATAAATCTTCCAGCATGTCAGATACGCAATACGGGGTTAATAAGATGGAGCTGGCCAAAGAGGCCGCCATCCGCTCCATGGATGCACTGCGGGATGAAGACTTTATCGGCGTAGCAGCCTTTGATAACGCAGCTGCCTGGGTGGTTGAGCTTCAGAGTGCCTCTAACCGGGAAGAGATCGAAAAAGCCGTAGGCACTATACAGCCGGGTGGAGGAACCAATCTGTATCCCGGGCTGAATATGGCTTATGAGGCACTTTCCGGTGCAGAAGCGGTTTTAAAACATGTGATTATTCTGACTGACGGTCATACCCAGGGAGGAAATTTCGATGCCCTGGTTTCAAAAATGGCTGCTGAGGGAATTACCGTATCGGGAGTTGCCGTAGGCCAGGGCGCTGATGTAAGCCTGATGGAGCGTCTGGCCGGCCTGGGAAACGGCAGATACTACTTTACCGATGATTTTGCCGGTATTCCCAAGATATTTACAAAGGAAACCTATATGGCAGCCAGAAGCTATATCAATAATGAAACATTCTTTCCCAAGGCCAAAGGTGCTTCCGATATCCTGAGGGACATTGATTCTGTGCCCTCCCTGGACGGATATATCACTACAACAATCAAGGACGGGGCAGTACCGGTCCTGGTAAGCCCTGAAGATGATGACCCTATACTGGCCCACTGGGATTACGGGCTGGGCAAGGTTGCAGCCTGGACCAGCGATGCCAGGGGAATCTGGACGGAAAACTGGCTTAAGTGGGAACAGGCATCTGAATTCTGGCTGAACACCATTTCCTCAATACTGCCCGGCAGCAGCGGAGAGGAAGGAAGTATAGAAACCGGCCGGGATGGCAATATGGGCCAGGTAACAGTTTCGGTGGACAGCCTTGATGCGGATTATGAAACCTATGCTGTTATTGTCGGCCCTGGCGGAGAAGAAAGCCGGATTAAAATGCAGCCTTTAAAGCCGGGTTATTATCAGGGCACTTTTGAACTTGAAACTACAGGTGTATACCTGGTGCGGGTGGAGCAGAAAGGAGAAGACGGTAAAGAGGCAGCCCTGGAGGCAGGTCTTGTTTATCCATATTCTCCCGAATATGATATCAGGCAGATCTCGTCAAAAAATTTATCAGAACATATTGCAGGGCAAACCGGGGGCAGACTTCTGGAGAAACCGGAAGATATTCTGCCTGATGAGCCTCAGCCTGTATGGCGGCATTATGAAATCCGGCTCCTGCTGCTGCTTTTGTCATTGCTGCTCTTTTTCACTGATATTCTGATTCGCAGGCTTGGGTTGAAATTCATGGCGGACAAGCTGAAGCTTTTATCAACGCCGGCCGGAATGCTGGCCGGAGCATTGGCATCGGCTTTTAAAAGCATTAAGGGCTTAATTGCGAAGGCTTTTATTATAAGGAAAACGTCTCCAAAAGAAGCTTCATCGGAAAAGCCGGACATGCAAAAAAGCCCCCGGGCTGAAGCGCCTGAGGACTTTACAAGTGCCTTGCTGGAAGCCAGGCGAAAAAGCAAAAATTTAAGAAAGTGAAGCAGGTTACTTCACTATTTTCCTGCATTCCAGATAAAACCTTTTTTCATGGGCTTCTCCCATGGAAAAGGTTTTCCTTGGCAGCACCCCGTCCAGGATTACGGTTCTAAACAGGTCATGTTTACTCATATTGGGAAGGCAGAATCCTATGTTGCCTTCCTGGGTTACCAGTTCTGTAAGTACTTCACGGCCATGGATATAATCTATGGCAGCCTTCTTATTTCTGCTTAGGAAATCGTCCAGAAATGCCTGCAGGGTGCCTGCTTCCAAATTGCTTTTTGGGTTTGTGATTCTCAGAATGCCCCATTCTCCTTTTGTTATATAGGGAATAAGGTGGTCATTATCCATGTTCTGCAGGCATATTTCATACCTTTCCTGCATTTCTTCATAAGTATCAAATTTTTCGCAGGCAAAATCCTGTCCTGTTGACCGGTAGTATGTGCTCATATAGTCTAATAATTCATTTACCTTAACATTGAAGAGCAGGCGGTGAATGGGCTCGAATACCAGTGACTCATCATGTACGTTGACCAGTTCAACCAGGGCATAGCGGGCAGGATGATCCTCTTTTTCATCCTCGCTTAAGCCGGCCTTGATCTGTTCCCAGCAGGCCTTTGCCGTGGCCAGGGAGTGATTCCCGTCCCCCATGGCAAAGAGAAGCACGCTTTTGTCTTCTCCTACATGGTACTTTTGCCGGAAAACCTCGGGGTCAGCCAGTCTTGTCAGGGCCTTTATCGTTCTTTCCACAGTCTTTGAAGCCGTCACCTGATAGCCTCTTATATGCCCGCCGTTTTTCATCAGTTCAAAATCGTATAATTTATCCTCTTCCCTGAGGTCATCCCTGATAGGTTCTATAACGGTTTTTTGAGGATCGTCTATCAGCACCATAATATGGGGTGTTTCCAACAGGGCATCCTTGCGGATGGCAATACGAGGAGGCAGCCGGTCCAGAACTGTTCCTTCCGTTGCCCTGATTAAGCTTTGCGAGCCTTGGCTGTAATCATATTTTTCCAGATCCAAAGCTGCCAGCAATCCTCTCCGTACTCCGGTGGAAATTGTGCGTTCCACATAGACAAAAGAAGGAGGCAGCTGTTTCAGAACAGGTTTATTCTCATCCAAATAAACAGCCATGGTATTTATTATGTTTGCAATACGCTGTTCTTTATCATCATCTTCCAGGTATACCTCAGGAAAAATTATGTGGAGGGCAGAAGGAGAACTGCCCACTTCTTTCTCAACTGCCTGCCAGTAAGATCGCTGGGATGTATATTGATCACAGGCAACCACTGACCATTTTTTCAAATCGACCTGATCATTGGGAAGCATGATTTTAGGGATATGTATTCCAATGGCGCGGGCTGCGGTTTCCAGCTGCTCATTCAGGCGTATTTCAATGCATTCTTTCCGAGCTTTCTTCAAATCGATTCATTCCCTTCAGAACTAATAAACCTTCTCTATTTTAACATATATTGCGGCTGTATACACTAAATCATTTCTCATCCGTCACAAATGAGCTAAAAGTATAAATTTTTAGTTGAATTATACATTCATGTTAAACCGGCCGGATGTTATAATACAGGTATATAAATATATTTTTATATTAAGGGTGTGAGGATTGTGTTGGATGCAAAAACAGTTAAGGAGTATGCTAGGAGACTTGGAGCAGACATTGTCGGCATAGCGTCCATGGACAGGTATGAAGGCGCCCCGCCGCAGATGGATCCCCGCTTTATAATGCCAAAGGCAAAATCCTTGATAGTAATGGGTTTTAGGGTAATGAGAGGTTCCCTGAGGGGTATTGAGGAAGGTACTTTTTTCAGCAACTATTCCAGCATGGGATACGGGGGATTAACCTACCTGTATATCCCCATGACCGTTATCAACTTATGCAAAATTATCGAGGATGAAGGCTATGAAGCCATACCAATCGGCCATCAGAGCGACTGGCGGGCGATAGACGGCAACGGTGTGCTCAAGGAGAATTACAGCAGGCCGGTTGAACCCGGAAAACCGCATCCGGATATAATGATTCATCTCAGAATAGCCGCTTATCTTGCCGGCCTGGGTGAGATCGGTTACAGCAAAATGTTTCTTACACCTGAATTCGGTCCCAGGCAGCGATTTGGTGTAGTGCTGACAGAACTGGAACTGGAGCCCGATCCCATATATGACGGACCCCAGTTGTGCAACAAGTGTATGGCCTGTGTGGAAGCCTGCCCCGGCAATGCTATAAGCAGAACTAAAACAGTTAAGGTGGAGCTTGCGGGAAGAACCGTTGAATGGGGAGAGCTTGATACAGCAGCATGCGACATAGCGTTTCGAGGGGCTGAGAAGGTTAAGGAGGGCGAAAGAGGTACATATATGGAAGGCAGGGATGACTTAAAGCCCAACTTTATTTCTCCTTTCTATCATAAACCGCGAAACCTTTATAACACCGGTCAGGCTGTATGCGGTGCCAGGGGCTGCACCAGGGCATGCATGATCAATCTGGAAGCCCGCGGAGTCCTTAAAAACCAATTCAAATCGCCATTCAGAACCAAAAAGCCCTGGACTATGGACTGGTCTGATTATGTGCCGGATGATTCTAAAGATGATGAAGACATGAAGGTGGATTAAGGAGAGCTCAATAAAATGAAATTTGCAGTTGGTTATCAGCTGGCAGAAGATAATGAAGAGTTTTTCACTGATATAATAGAGCCCTTTTATGAGGAAATATCAGAAGTATATTTTCCATGGCTTGACCTGCCGTCAGGCAGGTCTTCTCTTGTCAACAGGAGGGGGCATGTATACTGGAAGGCCCAGGAACGCCTTGAAGAAGAGTTGAAAATACTGCGCAGAAACGGCATAAAGCTGGATCTTCTGCTTAATGCAAACTGTTTCGGAAAGCATGCCATGTCACAATATCTCAGCAATAATATATGCTCCATCCTGGAACATCTGGGTTATGCAGTGGGAGGCGTGGACATAGTAACTACTGCATCCCCAATGATAGCCCATACGGTAAAAAAGTATTTTCCGGATATCGAAGTGCGTGCTTCTGTTAATATGAGAATCGGAACGATAAAAGGAATACAGTATGCAGCCGGCCTCTTTGATTCTTTCTATATTCAGAGGGAGTACAACAGGGATTTTGAAAGAATTAAGGAACTTAAGTACTGGTCAGAGAAAAATGGCAAAAAAATGCTTATGCTGGCCAACAGCGGCTGCATGAACTTCTGTTCCGGACAAACCTTTCATGACAATATGGTTGCTCATGAGGCTGAAATAGGGGAGACTTTAAATATCAGCGGTTTTAATCCCTATATGTGCTGGAATTATTTAAAAGATCCGCAAAACTGGGTTTCCGTTCTGCAGAATTCATGGGTAAGGCCTGAAGATCTTCATAACTATGAAGAGTATTTTGATGTGGTAAAGCTGGCAACTCGGATGCATTCACTTCCCGGCATGGTAATACAGTCTTATGTCAAAGGGGAATACTTCGGAAACCTTTTGGACCTGTTTGAACCCGGGTACGGGCCTGCCTTTGCTCCTTACGTGATCGATAATAAGAGGTTCCCTGATGACTGGTTTGATACTACCAGCCACTGCAATAAAAAATGCCATGAATGCTCCTATTGCAGCCGGGTTCTGGAAAAGACGCTGGTTAATACAGAAAGCCCTACTCAATCATTTTTTTTGGGCTGATTCCTATAATTTCCTTAAAAAGCCTGCTGAAGTAGTAGATATTTGTAAAGCCTGTTTTTTCGGCAGTTTCACTGACAGTGTACATGCCGCTCCTTAGGAGTTCGCAGGCTTTTTTTATTTTCAGTTTGTTTATGTATTCAATGGGGGACATATTAAAATACTCGGTAAAAAGTCTTCTGAAATGCGAAACGCTGAGGTGGGAGACTTCAGCCAGTTCATTTATGGTTATATTCCTGTGGTAATTCTCTTCCAGATAAAGAATGCCCGGATAAATTTTTGAATACCTGTTTGCAGCTAGTTCATTTTTAAATAAATCCATAGCCAGGTGGCTTAGCATTTCATAAACAAGAGCCTTGCATTTTATGCCTGAAGCCATTCCTGCTTTTACAAAGGCATTGTTAATCTCCCTGAAAATGTTTTCATAATAAGAATTCTTTGCGTTTAATATAATGCTGATATCATTTGTAAAAACAATGTCAGACATGGAGTCATCTATAATATCCATATTTACTATTATGTAGCTGTATCGTTTTGCAATGCTGGCTTTTGACTCATACTTGCTGTCTTTTGGCATGTAAACCAGGTCGCCTTTCTTAACAACAAGATTTTTATTGTCATACAGCATATAATCTGCTTCCCCGTCCAAAACATAGAGAAAACCGTGGAAAGGCCGTCCGCGCTTTTGAATTATCTGAAAGCCCGGTTCACAATGCTTTTCCTTCGAGTGAATGTTCAATATGGCAAAATCCAGGTTCTTTAAAGCGCTTAAACTGTAAGTGTTCATGTCTTTATCCTGCCTTTTATATGCTTATGGTTTAATTTTTATTATAAGCTGCAAAGAGGTTATATAAGTTATTCCATACTAAAGGGACAAAATCCTTCCGCTGCGTTCATATGATTGCTATCCGGCCAAAGTCATGCCCATAAACTCAATATAAATGATATAATTAAATAATAATATAAATCAGGTGTGAATGAAGTCAGAATAACCAATAAAGAAGAGGAGGGTTTATTTTCATGAAAAAGAAACCTCATATAATAATAATTATGGCCGACCAGTTGCGCTACGATGTGCTGGGCAAGGGTTTCACTCCTGCTATAGATGCCCTGGCGGAAGACAGCGCAGTTTTCTCCAATGCTTATACTGCCAGCGCCCTGTGCGTTCCTGCCAGAGGTGTTTTTTTTACAGGCACCTACCCCTGTGAGAACGGATGCCTTATTAACTCCGGCAGTGCCGAAGCCTATGTGACAAAGCCTGTTTCCAATCTTTATGAGATGCTGGAAAATGACTGGGATTCCTGGCATTCGGGCAAGCAGCATTTCAGAACCCTGCCCCATACTTTGGAGTCCAGAGAAGATGGAAAAACAAAGTTTATTACCCTTACCCGTACATACCATGAATATATAAAGGAAAATAATATGCGTTTGCCCGGGGGACCGGAGTTCAGGGGTCTATGCCCGGAAGTTGCATCTGATGTGCTTTCAACTACCCGTACATATTCCATTCCCACCACCGGTGTATATGAGTGGGGATTTGATGCGCATACCGACGGGTATTTCGCAAAAGGTGCTGTGGAAGCTGTCAGAAAGCGGGATCCCAACAAGCCTTTTCTGCTTAATGCAATGTTTCTGGCTCCCCATCCACCATTTGATATTCCGGAGCCTTATTATTCAAAGGTCAGCTATGAAGATTTTGATCTGCCTGATAATGTTGGTGTATGGTATGAAGGCCAGTCGCCCCTGCAGCTCTATCATCTGCCGGGCTTCTGGGGCACCAAGTACTCCAGGGAAGAATGGCGGGAAATCTGGCGGGTATACCTTGGACTGGTATCTCTGCTTGACAAATGTGTAGGCATAATAATTGAAGAACTAAAAAGGCAGAATATGTATGATGATTCCCTGATCATATTTACCTGCGACCATGGAGAGATGCTGGGTTCCCACAGACTTTGGCAGAAGATGTGCCTGTATGAAGAATCCATAAAAATACCGCTCTTCTTTAAGTTTCCCAAAGGGGAAAATATACGGCCGAGAGTGATTGATCATTATGTCAGTGCTGTCGATGTAATGCCTACTATATGCGAATATATTGACTATTATCCGTCCCATAAAATGAGCGGCTGCTCCCTTTTGGATGTAATTAAAAAAGGTGCAGAACCTAAGCGTGAAGCAGTTTTTTCGCAGTATGACGGAAACAAATCCCTGGCAAATACCCAGCGCTGCATTATAAAAGACGGTTATAAGCTGATTGTTTCAATGTTCAGAGATGAAAAATACCTTGAACTTTATAATATCAGTGAAGACCCCCAGGAGACCGTCAATCTCATTTTTGAAAAGGAATATTTATCCCAGGCCGGGGAACTTTTAAATGACCTGATCAGGCACATGAAGGAAACAAAGGATATCTACAGCCTGGATGAGAATTTAATCGGCACTTTCCTGGATAATGTAAAGAATTCAGAGCCTTCCGTTCCCCTGCGTGAGATTATCTGAAATTTCAAAGGAGGACCTATAAGAATGAAGAAACCCAATATACTTTTTGTAATGCCGGATGAATTTCGTCAGTCTGCCATGGGCTTTTTAAAACAGGATCCGGTAATTACCCCCAATATAGATAAACTGGCAAGTGAAGGACTAGTCTTAAACAATGCGGTTTCCAGCTATCCGGTCTGCAGCCCCTACAGGGGACAGCTCTTAACAGGTCAGTATCCCTGGTCCAACGGGCTTATAGGCAACTGCAATACTTCAACTGCCCAGTTCGGTGTATACCTGCATCCCAATAAGAGATGTCTGACAGATATATTAAGTGAAAACGGTTATGAATGCGGTTATATCGGCAAATGGCATCTGGATACGCCTGAGCCATCAGATCTTCCCTATATTGCCCCCATGCGGGATGACGGAAAGATCTGGGACGCCTATACTCCCAGGCATAGGCGGCACAATATTAATTTCTGGTATTCATATGGGTGCCATGATGATCATTTCAACCCCCATTATTGGTATAACGACGATCCTGTGGAGAATGTGCGCCAGATCAACGAATGGTCTCCTAAACACGAAGCGGATATTGCCATTAAATACATAGAGAACAAGGACAACTCAATGAGGGATCCGGAAAAACCCTTTATTCTCTTCTGGTCGCCGAACCCTCCCCATATGCCTTTTGATCAGGTTCCTGAAAAGTACAAGGAGATGTACAAAAACAAAACTTCGGAGGAGCTTTTGGTAAGGCCTAATGCCCTGATTTCCGATGCACCTGAAGAAATTCCTGAAGGTCAGTTTAAGAAGGCTGAAACCTTTCGCCGGCTGGCCAGGGAAAACGTGCTCAACTATTTTGCAGCCGTTACAGGTGTTGATGATCAGTTAGGCCGTATTTTGGATGCCCTTGACCGCTGCGGGCTGAAAGATGACACCATAGTTATATTTACCTCGGATCACGGAGAAATGATGGGAAGCCATTTGCTGATGTATAAAGGTCTCTGGTATGATGAGTGTTTCAAAGTTCCTTTTATTATCAGGTATCCCGGTAAAATCAAGCCTGGCACCAAGGACTTCTTCCTGAATCCGGCGGATATCATGCCCACCCTTCTTGAGATGCTTGGGCTCTCAGACCAGATTCCTGAAAATGTGGAGGGAGAAAGCAAGGCAAAGTGCATATTTACTGACTATGTGCCTGAAATCGATGAAGGATATTACATAAATCCCCAGGTGGATGCCCGGGGTGTTCAGAACAGGAAATACTATTTTGTTGCGGTCAGGGACAAGCACGATAATGAAACCCATATTCTTTATGACCTTGAGAAAGATCCTTACCAGATGAAGAATATTGCAAAGGAAATGCCTCATGTGGTGAAAGAAATGCGGCAAAGGCTCGAGGACTGGCTGGTTCGCACCAAAGATCTCTGGGTGCGCAGCTGATAAAGGAGATTCAAAAAAAGAATCAGAAAGGGTGTTTTGGTTGAAAAAGGAATATTATGATCTGCTGAAACAGTGGTGTGACAGATTAATTGAGCTTCAGATAAAGGATACCGGCGTAAAAGAACTGGATGGGGGCATAATGTGCCCCGCATGCAGCCGGATACATGGCAGATGCCATGATGCAGTTTATCCCTTCATGTATATGGCCCACGCTTCCGGCGATGAAAAATACCTGAATGCCGCAAAGGCCTTGTTTGACTGGGGTGATAATGTCTTTTGCGATGACGGCAGCTTTTATAACGACAGGCAAAGCACCTGGAATGCCATTACGGTTTTTTCCTCCGTTGCCTTATGCGACACCTTGGACAAACACGGCAGCATACTGGACCAAGCTGCTAAGAAGAAATGGGAAGATCGGCTGGCTTTAATGGGAGAATGGCTTTATGAGAACCTTACCATGGAATTCGGGGCGGTTATAAACTATCCTGCTGCATGTTCTGCCGCCATGGCCTTGTTGGGCACCTACTTTGACAATGAGGCATATAAGAAAAGGGCAAGGGAGCTGGCCCATATTTGCATGGACTATCTTACCGAAAACGGTCTGTTAAGAGGAGAAGGGAAACCGATTGATGCAGTAACACCCAGGGGCTGCTACCCCATTGATATCGGCTATAATGCTGAGGAATCCATGCCCTCCCTGGTTATATATGCCTTTGTCATGGAGGATCATGAGGTTCTGACCAAAGTAAAGGATGCCTTTTATAAGCTTTTGTCCTTTATGCTGCCTGACGGTGCCTGGGATAACAGCTTCGGCACCCGCAATTCCAAATGGACTTATTGGGGAAGCCGTACTTCAGACGGATGTCAGGGAGCCTTTGCCCTCCTGGGAAAAGATGACCCTGTATTTGCCGAGGCAGCCCTGCGTAATTTTAGACTTTATAAAGAATGCACCCATGACGGACTCCTGCATGGTGGCCCTCACTATCATGAACACGGCGAACCGCCCTGCGTCCATCATACCTTCTGTCATGCCAAGGTACTGGCCATGGCCCTTGATGCAGGGGCAGAGGGCACAGAGAGAGTATCAATCCCCTCTGATAATCCGCCGCCCCTGGTTTACTATAAGGAAGCGGACACATATAAAATTGCCATGGGCGATTTCAGGGGAACCATTACCGGTTACGACTTTCCTTATGTTGTGGGAGGACAGGCATCCGGCGGCACTTTGACCATGCTTTGGCATAAGGATGCAGGCCCCCTTATTGCTTCATCCATGACTGATTACTCAATAGTGGAAGCGGTAAACATGCAGCTTTCACTGAAAAAAGCACAGCACAGATCCCTGACACCGAGAGTTGCATATGAATGGGAAGGAAAACAATATGCACAATGCTATGACTATAACTCTTTCATATCTGCAAAAGAGGAGGATAAATGCGTTACTGTATCCGTGGATGCCTGTCTTGTGGATATTGAACAAAAAGTTTCTGCCTTTGCAACTTTCTGCCATATTGAATATCATTTTGACAATAATTCTGTACAAATAAAAGGAAAAGTATCGGGGGATAAAAAGTCCATTGCCTGCTTTGTTCTGCCTGTCATATCAAAACACCGGGAAAGTTGTGCTTTGGAAGGTAACACAGCAGTTATACAGAAGGGAGAGGCTGATGTAATAATAACTGCATCCGGCTTTGATGGAGAACCGAAGCCTATCTTCTGCCTGTCCGGCGGTTTTGAAGCCCGCGAATTTACTGTGTCACCCAATGAAAACGGGGAGTTTTCTGTTACCATAACTGTGCAGTAAGGGCTCTTAATCATATAATTATGAGATCTGCTGTATTCCGGATTTCTAGTGTTGTTGAAATTAAGAATAATGCAGGGGGAGTTGGAAAAATGAGAGCTGTGGATATCATTCTGAAGAAGCGCCATGGGAAGCCTCTTTCTGAAGAGGAAATAAGGTTTTTTGTGAAAGGCTTTGTGGAAGGCAGCATACCTGATTACCAGGCTTCTGCCCTTTTAATGGCTGTTTGCTTCACTGGAATGACAGGCGGGGAAACTGCTTATCTAACCTCAGCCATGGTGGATTCAGGAGAAAAGGTTGATTTGTCCCGGATAGAAGGAGTAAAGGCAGACAAGCACAGTACGGGAGGAGTAGGTGACACTACTACGCTCATAACCGCTCCCCTGGCAGCGGCCTGCGGTTTACGTGTTGCCAAAATGTCAGGCAGGGGGCTTGGTCATACCGGCGGCACCCTGGATAAGCTGGAGTCAATCCCGGGCTTTAAGACTGATCTTTCAATGGATGAATTTGTAGAATCGGTCAGGACAGTCGGACTTTCTGTCATCGGTCAGAGCAAAAATCTGGTTCCTGCAGATAAACTCCTGTATGAGATCCGGGATGTAACCGGAACCGTTGACAGTATCCCCCTTATAGCAAGCAGCATCATGAGCAAAAAGATTGCGGCAGGCAGCGATGTAATTGTGCTGGATGTAAAAACCGGCAGCGGAGCCTTTATGGAATCATTGGAGGATGCATTTGCCTTGGCGAAGGTAATGGCAGGAATTGGAAAAACGGCGGGCAAAAAGGTTGCGGCAGTGATAACGGATATGAATCAGCCTCTGGGAATGGCAGTAGGCAACGCTTTGGAAGTTAAGGAAGCTGTAAGGGTATTAAAGGGTCAGCAGGGCGGCCCTTTAAAAGAAGTTTCTCTGTACCTGACTGCCAACATGCTGCTTGCAGGGAATGCCGCATCCAGCCTGGAAGAAGGCTTGAGACTGGCCGGTGAGGCTCTGGAGTCCGGCAGAGGGCTTCAAAAGCTCAGGGATATGATAAGCCGCCAGGGAGGGGATCCGGAAGTACTGGAGAACCCCGGAATACTGCCGGCAGCTAAGTATATTATTCCGGTAGAGGCAGAAGAGGAAGGCTTTATTTACTCCGTAAATGCCCGGGAAATCGGCCGGAGCGCGCTTATAACCGGGGTAGGCAGGACCAGAAAGGAAGACAGAATTGATCCTGCTGTTGGCCTGGTTATGAAAAAGCGTACTGGAGATAGGGTGGAAAAGGGGGAAATAATTGCCGAATTTCATGTTAACAACCTGAAAGTATTTGAAGAAGCATCAAGAGTCTTCCGCAATGCAGTTAAGATCAGCAAAGAAGAACCGGAGCTTCGGCCTCTGGTGCTGGGGACGGTGACTGATGAAAAATAATCATCCGTTGCCTTTCAGTACATTTCCTATGGTTTTAAGGCTGAGTTTTTGCCCCATATATAAAACCAGCCCCTTATAGATTCTGGCCGAGAGAATGATCAAAAGCACAGTAAATACTATCAGTATGAACAGGGTAAGTATTCCCTCGCCCAATCCTGCGGCGCCGGTTAACAGATGAACCGGTACAAGAAAAGGTGATGTAAAAGGTATATATTTGCTGACCTCAATTACAGTATTATTTTCCGACAGGGTGGCTAAAAATGTTATAAGCCAGCTTATTATAATGGGCATGACGAATATAACCTGGGTTGATGCAACGTCTTCCGGTTTTGAAACAAGACTGCCGGCAAGGGCTGCCAGCACACAGTAGAAAAGAAAACCTGTGAAGAAGAAGAGAAGGGCCACAAGTACTGACTGGGCAGTAAGGGCAGTCTGGCCGATATTATCCCGCAGAATGCCCAGCATGGCAACAACAGTGTTTTCATATTCCGGATAAATGCTTTTTGCAATGGCATTTCCTCCATACAGACCTGCAAAGACGGCTGCAATCCAGGACGCAAACTGAATGATGGCAAGTGAAGCAGCGGCCAGTATCTTGCCTGATATCAATGAATTTGGGTGGACTGAGGTCAACAGCGTTTCAATAAGTCTTGAGGTCTTTTCTATGGAAACGGACTTGCTTACCGTCTGGCCGTATATAAGAAGCATAAAGTAGAGCATGAATCCAAAGACCAGCGGCGCCAGCGTTTTGATCATGTCTGCGGCCAGCATTGATCCGCCGATATCAGAGATTTGAACAAAGGTCGGTGTTAGTATTAAATTCAGCTGCTCCTGGGACATCCCTGATTCGACCAGGAGTTTTGTTCTGTATATGGCTGCCAATGAGTCCAGAAGCTGCTGAGCCTGCTGCTCCGATATGCCTGAATTATCAGGAACAGCTGCCTCCATCCGATATCCTGAGCTGTTTTCAGAAATTATAAGGGCGATTGTTTCGGAAGAATGGGCCGCAGCCTCTTTTATGAGTTCTTCCCTTCCTGTCCCGGGCTTGCTGATAAATTCAATATTTATAAGGTCTATTGCACCTGTATTATGTGCAGCTTGTTGAAAATCAACGGGCTCCTGTCCGGTCTCATCAAGAACATAAAGGGTTTTGACGGGAGAAAGCCCGGAAGCTTGTTGTTCTTCTTCCGGTTTTGCAGTCAGTGTAATTGCAAGTATTAAACCGCCCATAATAAGCATTGCAACCAGTATGGTTACAGCCTTATAGCCTTTTGATGCATTCTGCCTGAATGTAAAACCAAATACATTCGTCCATCCTCTGAAACTTCTGCCGGTAAAACTTCTGCTCATAGTGTACCCTCCTCGCTGCCTGATTTGTACAGTTTAAACAGTTCATTAAATTTGATTCTGCTGCCGTTGTGCAGAATTACGGCTTCATAAACCCTTGCCACGAATCGGAACAGGAGCATGATGAATATCAGCTGAAGAACAACAGCCCCTGCAATAAGAAGAGGGCCGGCCTTTCCTGTCAGAATTGCACCCGGAAGCAGGAAAGGAGAAGAGAGCGGAAATAACATTGAGAATATGACATAGCCATTCACTCCCGGACCCGTTAATACATTGGCTGCGCCTATTCCGATATAGGCCCCCGCCATATTGACAAAGGTAAACAGGGTAAGGCCTTCATTCATTTCTTCAAGTCTGCTGACAGTGGCGCCTGTCAGTCCTGCCAGTGCGGCATAGAAGGTCATTCCCAAAACCACCACTAAGAGACAGAATAATATATTGATCGGATTTAAGTTATTGAAAATATCAGCCGGCAGCAATTGAGACAGACCAGCCCCGCTGTTACCGGATGAAAATGCCGAGGAAAGTTTGTTGGATAAAAATACAACAATAATTAACGATACAACCTGCACAAGTACAGCCGTAAGCATAGCCAGTATTTTGCCTATCATAAGAGCCAGAGGCTTGATTGAAATCAGCAGAAATTCAATAACCCGCGAGGATTTTTCAGTAACTATGGACGTGGCTATCTGAGTACTTGCCATTATGTTAACCATCATTACAGTAAACAGGATTCCGTATATAAACCAATATTCGCTGTATGTAATGGAAGTGTCTTTTTCTATTACCTTATTGCCTTCAGAATCATAAACGGATATTTCTGTTGCTATTTCTGAGTTAACTGCCCTGAGCTGCTCTTCTGTTATGCCGAGCGGATTATTCTTAAAGCTTTCAAATTCATCGGCTATGGTGCCGGAAAGCTGAAACCATTCTTCATTGCTTAGCTTTTTACCACTTGATACCAGAAACTCCAGCCTGAACATTCCCTCATCATGGGTGATATTAAGTATGGCCGAATCTTTTTCGGAATTCTCTATTCTGTCTGCCAGAGCATCATAGTCTTCATTAAGGGTTTCAAAAACAATGTGGCTGAGTCTTTCATCATCTATTATCTCATTGAAATCCAAACCGGTGAGCTGAGTCTGATTATTGACATAAACCTTGTTTATTTCAATCGGTTCATCCATGTCAGTATTATCAGGTGAGGAAATCATATTTATTACATGGATTGATATCAGGGCTAAAATTATGAGTATGATATACGTAATGATATATGCCTTGTTTTTCAGAGTTTGCACAAGCGTAAAGGTAAAAACATTTTTCCATCCGCTTAAGTCATTCTTATTCATTGGCAACCCCCACCTTTTCAACAAATATCTCATGCAGGGAGGGCTCCCTGAGTTCGAAGCGGATGATTGAAATGTTGTCCCGGATCAATTGGGATAAAAAGTCCATTGCCTGCTGTTCTTTCTGAACCTTCAAGTGGTATTCACCAGGCGTTTTTTTGACTATGGTCAGTCCGAACCGGGGGATATAGGATGAAATATCAGATTCACATTTTATGAACAGATTAACCCGTCCATAACCTTTTTTTATTTCATTCAGATTTCCCTGCAGTACAACTTTTCCTCTGTGAAGTATGGTGATGTCGGAACAGAACTCTTCAATGGTAGGCATTTGATGACTGGACATAATCAGGTATTTTCCGGCGGCTATTTCTTCATGTATGATGGATTTGAATAAATCGGTATTGACAGGATCAAGGCCGGCCAAGGGCTCGTCCAGTATCAGCAGTTCGGGGTCGGATATTAAAGCTGCCATTAACTGGATCTTCTGCTGGTTGCCCTTAGAAAGCTGTTCCGCTTTGTAAGGCTTTGATTTTCTTCCCCTGGTTTTGGGCGGAAATATGTATTCATCTACCATAAGCCTCTCAGACCAGTATTTAATGCGTTCCATGGCTGTATCCCTGGGCACGCCACGGAGCCTGGCAAAGTAAAGCAGTTGATCAATAAGGGTATATTTAGGATATAAACCGCGCTCCTCAGCCAGATAGCCTACATTTGCATTGACTGCATCCAATGGTTTGCCTTTCCACAGTACCTCGCCGCCGTTTCCGGCCAGCATTCCCAATATTAATCTCAGTGTAGTTGTTTTCCCGGCACCATTTGTACCCAGCAGGGCGTATACACCGGATTCTTTGATCTCAAAGCTTAAGTTCTCCAAGACAACCTTGTCCCCGTATTTCTTGGTAAGATTTCTGACGATTAGTGACACGCTATCCCTCTTTCCCAAATTTCATTATTAAAAACACCCTGTGAAACCATTATAAAATTGCCTGGATTTATAAGATTCATCCATATCAAATTCCATTATATGCTATACTGTTTAGTATAGTAAATACTTAATACAGTATATATTTTAAGGTACAAAGGAGAGTGGGTATATATGATCAGCTATAAGGAGTATTCCAGGTTTCTGGCAGGCTGGATCAGGGATGCTCAACAGCATTTGTATGTAATACCTGAGCGGCCTGAGCTTATGTGTTATGGTCCGGGCTACAATTCCTGGGGGGTTCAGACAAATCAGAAAGCTTTTTCTGCATTTGCGGTTGCAGCCGTAGATCCATCCATAAACTGGGACTTAGAAGGAATAGAGAAGCAAAAGGTACTGGACCAGGCACTTGCAATGCTTCGTTTCAGCCTGGAAAGCCACATTGAAGGCAGCAGCTGCTGTACCGACGGAGAAAAGTGGGGCCACACATGGATCAGCGCTCTGGGAATAGAAAGAATGATGCATGCTGTGGAAGCCGTATGGGATTACTTGACAGAGGAAGATCATAAGCTCCTGAGGAAGGTGCTGATTTCGGAAGTAGACTGGCTTCTGAATGAATACGAAATTGTTGCGGGTCTGATAGAAAACAATAAACCTGAAAGCAATATCTGGAACGGTGCCATATTATCCAGAACTGCTTTATATTATCCGGATGCACCTAATGCTGAAAGATATAAGGAAAAGGCAACGGAATTTTTCATAAACGGTATTTCCATCGAAGATGATGTTAATAATGAAAAGGTGTACGACGGCAAAAAGGTAAAAGACGCCTTTGTGGGTGCAAACTTTTTTAACAGCTTCGCATGCAATCATCACAGGTATATGAACGTCGGATATATGGTTATATGTTTAAGCAATATTGCTATGCTTCACTTTTCCTTAAAGGCACGAAGAGCAAAGGCACCTGAAGCACTTTATCATAATGTATATGATCTTTGGAAATTAATACGGAGCTGCACCTTTGAAGACGGCCGCCTCTGGCGCATCGGAGGAGATACCCGGGTCAGGTACTCCTACTGCCAGGATTACGCGCTGCCCATGTGGGCTCTCATGCAGGACAAGTATGATGAAGATTGTACGGGATTTGAAAAGGGCTGGCTGGAAATCCTGAAAACTGAAACGGTCTATAACGGCGACGGTTCGTTTCTTTCCTCCCGCATCGATTATTTGAAGGATTTGTCTCCCCTGTATTATACAAGACTTGAATCAGACAGGGCCAATGTAATATCCATGATGGCTTATTGGCGGCGGATGTATGATCTTAGCGGTTCAAAAAAATGTGAAGAGATTACATCCTGGTATGATTCCTACCATGGTTCGGTAATGGAAAAAGAGAAGAACAGGCTTGCTTCCTTTACATGGATTTCCGCAGAACGGCCCCAGGCTATGTGCCTGAAAAGGGGTATAAGCAGCCTGGCTGAATGGCGGTATAATTTAACAGGCGCCATCCGCGGAATAGGGGTTATTCATGACTGCAGGGTGCTTTCTCATGAAGAAAAGCTGTTTGAAGGCGGTTTCATAACTTATGGCAAAGTCATGTCCGAATCCCAGGGTTTTGTATCTGAAGGGCAGAATATAGACCGTCAGGCTGTAAAAATGATTGCCTTTGCAGCCCTGCCGGATGATGCCACCGTAATCAGCATACAGAAGGCAGTGGCGGCAAACCGTACCTTAATCGACTCATATAAGGGCATATTGTGGAATATTCCCAATGATATATTTAACGGCACTGTAAGAAGGTATAAGTATGACGGCGGCTCTGCCATTCTGAAAGGTGCCGAAAAAACTGACGGAAAAAATCGAAAAGCAGGTAAATGGCTGAATGTTGATGATGCTATAGGAATTGCAGTGTCAGGAGACCTGGAACTGACCATGATCCGGCCTGAAAAAAGGCAGATTGAAATAAAACGTCACCTTGGCAAGGACAGCACGGATTACGGCCGCGGTTCCCTATACTGTGACGAAATAGCCGCCCCTTACAGCAATGAAAGAAAATGGTATGACCGGGGTGAAAAGGTATACGAAGTCTCTTTTGCCATGGTGGCCGGGGATGCTCAGAAAACAAAGCAGTGCGCAGAGTCTATGGGAGAAATTGAGAACCTGCCGGAAGAAGTTCTTTCCATATCCGTAACAGGACAAAATGGCAGAGAGTACTTTATGCTCTATAATACATCGGATGCCTGCTTAGAGGTAGAAATACCGGATGCCGTGTGTATTTCAGATGACTTTGAAAAAAGAATAGGGGCAGGTCAGGCCCTGTTATTTGAACGAAGTACAAAGTAAAGCACCAATCCTTATTTTGCGCTGACGGCAGGTGGTATGCGTGAGGGGTAAAGAGGGTAATTGGGAAATTTGGGTAAAAAGACCGGTTTTATGGCTTCTTGCATTTTATGCAGGGGGATTGATTCTCTTTTACCGGCTTCCTATAAGGCTCCTGTATATATGGATTGCTATGGCAGCAGTTTTTATTACGGGCTTTTTAATAAACAGACGTGTCTTATTTCCCGTTCTTCTCATACTCGTTTTTCTCTTCGGCGGCCTTAGAAGTACAATTTTTTATCAGAGGGGAAATCCCTTAAAGGCTTTTACAGGTCAGAGCATAATCCTGCAAGGAACAGTCAGGAGTCAGCCTCAAACAGAACCGGACCGTATTATTCTGGTGCTTGAGACCAATGAAATAACAGCGGGCGAAAATCACTGCCCCATAAAGGCAAAAGTAAAGGTAAGCATATATCCGAATGAATACGGAGGAGACTTTTCAGAAAACCGGATTGAATTAAGAACCGGTGATTTTCTCCAGGTATCAGGAATGCTTAAGGAACCTTCAGGCCCGCGAAATCCAAAGGGTTTTGATTATAAAAGCTATCTGGCCAGGCGGAATATTTATTCCACCCTGACTGTTAAAGAAAGCGATGTAAGGTTTTTGAGAGAAGGCAGCAGTCTGTCCCTTAACCGCATACTGGCCGGTTTGCGTGATAAATCTGCAGAAATTATAGAGACAGCAGTAAGAGGGCAGGAAGGGCAGTTTTTAAAGGCAATTCTTTTAGGACAGCGCTGGCTTATAGAACCGGATGTTATAGACGATTTTACGAAAACAGGGCTGGCGCATATTCTGGCTATTTCCGGTCTGCATATCGGTTTCCTGGTTCTTCTTTTAAGCAGATTACAATCGCTGTTTAAGCTGAATCGAAAAACGGCTTTATTGTTCCAGATATTAATTTTAACTGCTTATGCTTTGATGACCGGTGCGTCTCCCTCTGTGACCAGAGCTGTTATCATGGCACTTATTCATCTTTTTGGCAAGGCAATGGAAAGAAGGTCAGACATAATAAACAGTGCAGGGGTTGCAGCTTTTCTTATCCTGCTCTTCCGCCCTATGGACATTATGGAAGTAAGCTTTCAATTATCCTTTCTGGCGGTTGTTTCCATCGGCTTGTTTGAGGAACCTGTTCGAAAAGGCATGGACTTTTTTCCCGGTAAACTTATACCCAAAAAAATTGCTTCCATTATTGCAGCAACTCTGGCCGCCCAGGCGGGTGTTCTTCCCCTGGCTGCCTATTACTTTAACCTTATTTCTCCTGTCTCCGTACTGGCTAATCTTTTGGTGGTCCCTGTACTGGGAATTGTCACAGCCGGAGGTTTTCTGCTGCTTCCCCTTGGAGCGGTTTTACCGTCCCTGGCTGCCGTTATGGCGGTTCCTCTCCGGTCGTTATGCCGGCTTATACTGCATGCGGCGGAATTTGCGTCAAACCTTCCCCTGGCATATTTTCGGGTGGTTTCGCCATCGGTTGTCACCATAATTTTTATCTTTTTGATACTTTGGGTCATTTCCCGGGAAAGACCGGCATTTATCCGACATCCTTCCCTGGCATGCATGGTTTTGATTATTGTTTTCCTTTCAGGCCGATTGATCCTCGGCCTTGCTGCTCCCCGGGAGCTGAAAGTGGTTTTTCTTGACGTAGGGCAGGGAGACTGCTGTTTTATACAAACTCCGGATAAGAAAAATATATTGATAGATGGGGGAGGGCAAGCCGGCACAAATATAGGCGAAAATGTGCTGCTCCCATTTCTATTGAAGAATGGTATTTCTTCCCTTGACCTTATAATCATGTCCCATAATCATGAGGACCATATCAGCGGGCTGATTCCTGTTATTAAACAGCTGAAAGCAAAGGCCTTTATGCAATATCCACCTGAAGCAGATAATCCGGTTTACATTGAGCTGAAAAATGCAGTGAAAGGTAAGGGAATACCGATAGTTACGGCAGAAGCAGGACAAACCTTCCGTATAGGGGAGAATACTGTGCTTCATGTGCTGTACCCTGAGCCCGATGCTGCACAGGCATTATATGATAATAACGAAAATAATCTTTCATTGGTTTTATTGCTTGAGTATGGCAATGCATCGATTCTTTTTACCGGGGATATCGAAAAAGGTGTGGAATACTATTTAGCCGGCAGAATGGAAAAAGATGCATATGTTTTAAAAGTGCCTCATCATGGCAGCAATACCTCAAGCACTGATGTTTTTCTAAAAGCGGTTTCTCCCAGGGCGGCAGTCATTCAATGCGGCATTAATTCATTCGGGCATCCTGCCGAGCAGGTACTGGAGAGGCTGGCAGATCACAGCATTACGGTTTACAGAAATGATCTGCAGGGTGCGGTTGTTATGTATTATCGGGAAGGGCAGACAAGATGGAGGGTGGAAACCATGCTTGGGAATAATGAATAAGCATCACAAAACAGCATGCAGAAAATCAGGAAAAAAGCTGCTGAAACCGAACCAGCCGGTTAGCAGCAGCCTTTCCTTTACTTACAGGGCTTTTTTGGCCCTTTTAGTAAATGGCGCATCGATATTGCGTTATTTGTTTCCGTTAACCGATCTTTCAGCCATTTCTATGGCCTTGCGGACTATATTACCGCAGTCTCTGGATGATACGCTTCCCCAGCCTTCATTTTTTACAATGTCATAAACCCCAAGCTCTTTTGCTATTTCCTCCTTAAGGTTTTCTGACATCATGCTTCGATTACGGTTTCGCGCCATATCGATACCTCCTTTTAGCAGGCCGAACTTTTTCGCCTGCAAAACTAGTTTACCCGATATTTTTTCAACTATGTTTATAAAATTTTGGTTATACTGTCATTGATAACCTGGATTTTTTGAAAAAAATTAAAATGCAAAAAGCACCCGGCAGAAACTTAAGAGGCGCTTTTTGCATCATACATAGATTGTTCTTGTTATACGCAAGTGTATCCGCCGTCAACCGGAAGGGCTATGCCTGTGACGTAAGAAGCGGCATCTGATGCAAGAAATACCGCTGCTGCATCCAGTTCGCCTTCCCTGCCGTAGCGTCCGAGCGGCACGGTGGCTTTCATGTATTGTGAGAATTCTTCCGTTTTAAGCGTATCTGCAGTCAGCTCGGTTTCAAAATAACCGGGACAGATGGAATTAACGGTAATGCCGTAAGGCGCCCATTCTGCTGCAAGTGCTCTGGTTAAGTTTATTGCGCCGCCTTTGGCTGCATGATAGCCGGCGCTTGGAAGTGCCATATTTCCAACAAGGCCGTACATGGAAGTAATGTTAATGATGCGGCCGTATTTATTTTTCATCATTATTTTGGCAAAGGCACGGGAAACTTTGAAAACACTGCTTAAGTCCAGATTAATTACAGATGCCCAGTCCTCATCGGTTGTATCAATAGCAGGCCCTACATGACCGTTGCCCGCATTATTTACCAAAATATCAATTTTATCAAATTCTTTTTCTGTAATTTCTGCTGCCCTGTTAACAGCTTCTGTGTCCGTTACATCACACTGAATGGGCAGACACTTTACTCCCAGTTTTCTGATTTCTTCCGCAACAGCTTCAAGTTTTTCCTTGCGTCGTGCCATTATAACCAAATCTGCACCCTGACGGGCAAATGCTTTCGCCATTTGAACGCCCAAACCGGATGAAGCTCCTGTTACAACTGCTACTCTTCCTGTTAAATCAAATAAATTCTTTTTATCCATAATTATTTCCTCCAGATTTCCATTAATCATGTCCTGGCTATATATTAATACATTGTCAATATTTTGTCAATATCTATTTTATAAAATTATTATTTTCATCAATCATCGACATAATTCGATTATAATAAATTGATTGACATAATGCGGATATTATTTTATACTGTCAGATCGGCCTCAGAGGCGGAATTGGAAAACAACGGATAAAACGGTTTAAAAGCCGGTAATACAGCGTTTTTATTAATTCGCACTGTTATAGGACAGGTGTTATGATACAGAAAAAGCGGTTTGCGGCATTAATATTGATACACATTGCAACAGAATATTAATGTTGAAACAGGCTTGCTTTTTCCAGGATAAATTGTCAAAATATTAACATGAAATAGACAAGGATATAAGATATACTTTATATAATATAAAGGCAGATTATGAAATCGGAGGAGATAATATGTTTGAAATCCTTAAAAAAGAGGAACTTAATCCTACAGTTACCCGGATGATTGTTTCTGCACCACTGATCGCTAAAAAAGCGGAGCCTGGTCAGTTCATTATACTTCGAGTTGATGAAAATGGTGAGCGGATGCCGCTTACCATAGCAGATTATGACAGGGAAAAGGGCACCGTAACTATTATTTTTCAGGTAGTCGGGGCTACCACAACAGCTCTTAATCATTTAAATGAAGGAGACTCCATTCATGACTTCGTCGGTCCTCTGGGTAAGGCAACCGATACAGAAGGGTTGAAAAAGGTTGCCGTGGTAGGCGGCGGTGTCGGCAGCGCCATAGCATATCCGATAGCCAAGAAGCTTTATGAACAAGGCTGTGAAGTCCATTCAGTTGTCGGATTCAGAAATAGGGATCTGGTCATTCTTGAAGATGAATTCAGGCAGGTCAGCCATAAACTGATGCTGATGACGGATGACGGCAGCTGGGGTGAAAAGGGCTTGGTCACCGACGCTCTCGGGAAGCTTTTGGACAGCGGCGAAAAATATGACAGGGTATTCGCCATCGGCCCCCTGGTAATGATGAAATACGTCAGCTTGCTGACAAAGGAATATGGGGTTAAGACCACTGTAAGCATGAATCCTGTCATGATTGACGGAACCGGTATGTGCGGCGGATGCCGTCTGACCGCAGGCGGAAAAACAAAGTTCGCCTGCGTAGACGGGCCTGATTTTGACGGCCATGAAGTAGACTTTGATGAAGCTATAGCTCGTTCAAATATGTATAAATCCTTTGAAAGACAAGCTTATGAAGAAACATGCAAACTGTTTGAGGAGGCAGATTAATATGGCAAAGAGAAACATGTCACCAAAGAAGAATGAAATGCCGGCACAGGATCCGGAAATAAGAATCAAAAACTTTGATGAGGTAGCCCTTGGATATACAGCAGAGCAGGCTGTAGATGAAGCAAAACGCTGCCTGGACTGCAAGCATAAACTATGTGTGGCAGGCTGCCCTGTGGCAATAAACATTCCGGCATTTATTCAGGAGACTGCAAAAGGCAATTTTGAAAAGGCATATGAAATCATAAGCGAGTCCAGCTCTTTGCCTGCAGTATGCGGCAGAGTCTGCCCCCAGGAAACTCAGTGTGAAGCGAAATGTGTTCGCGGTATTAAGGGGGAACCCGTAGGAATAGGCAGACTGGAACGCTTTGTGGCCGATTATCATATAAAGAACAATAAAGATAAGATTGAAAAACCAAAGCCCAATAATCATAAGGTTGCAGTTATAGGATCAGGACCTGCCGGCCTTACCTGTGCAGGTGATCTTGCGAAAAAAGGATATTCCGTAACCATTTTTGAAGCATTGCATATGCCTGGCGGTGTGCTGGTTTACGGTATTCCTGAGTTTCGTCTTCCCATGGAAATAGTACAGACGGAGATTAACGCCCTTAAGGAACTCGGGGTGGAAATTGCCACCAATATGGTTATCGGCAAAGTCTTGTCCATTGACGAACTCCTTAATGAACATGGCTTTGAAGCGGTTTTCATCGGTACCGGTGCAGGGCTTCCGAAATTCATGAGAATACCAGGTGAGAACCTTAATGGTGTATACTCTGCCAATGAGTTTCTGACCCGTGTAAATTTGATGAAAGCTTACGAGCCCGGCAGCAGCACGCCTGTTCATGTTGGCAAGAATGTGGTTGTAGTAGGCGGCGGAAACGTGGCCATGGATGCTGCAAGGTGCGCAAGGCGTCTGGGAGCCGAGGTCACTATTGTGTACAGGCGTACAGAAAAAGAATTGCCGGCCAGGGTTGAAGAGGTTGAGCACGCCAAGGAAGAGGGAATTGAATTTAAATTCCTGACCAATCCGGTTGCCATTATAGGTGACGGGAATGGCTGGACTAAAAAGATCAGATGTCAGAGAATGGAGCTGAGCGAACCGGATGAATCCGGGAGAGCAAGGCCTGTACCCATACCTGACAGCGAATATGATATTGAAACCGACTGCGTAATTATGGCTATCGGCACATCTCCCAATCCTCTGATTAAATCAACGACAGAAGGACTGGAGACAGAAAACTGGGGCGGAATAATTGTAGACAAGGCTACCGGCCGGACCAGCCGTGAAGGCGTTTTTGCAGGCGGTGATGCCGTTACCGGAGCCGCAACAGTTATTGAGGCAATGGGTGCAGGGAAGGTTGCTGCAGCCGCAATTGACAAGTATATTATGGAAAAAGAGAAAAAATAACAAAACGTCTTAAGTATAGATGAGAATGTCGGATTATGTTAGAATATAAAATTAGAATATAAAAAGTGAAAAAATATATACTAAAATACATTTTGAGGAAGTGTCTCAATGAAACGATACGAAGATCAGCAGTGGAAGCAAAGCATGAAGCTTAGATTGGATTTTAATAATATGATGTCCGACGTGATAGGGGAAGAACAGGGCATTTCGAAAAGCGCCATTGATGCCATGGCAGACCAGCTTAATGCAGCTGCCAAAGCCATGGAAAGAAAAAGGGCAGAAGGCAGGATGGCATGGAGGGATTTACCCTGGAACCAAAAAGAAATAGTTGCAGATATCCTAAAAACCGCTGCCGAAATAAAGGAAAGGTTTGAAACCTTTGTTGTACTTGGTATAGGCGGTTCTGCCCTGGGTCCTATTGCAGTGCAGCAGGCATTGAATCATCTGCACTATAATGAGCTTTCCAGGGAGAAAAGGGGCGGCTTTCCGAAACTGTATGTGGTCGATAATGTGGATCCGGAACGGATGCAGGCCTTGTTTGATGTTATAGATATTAAAAAAACCATGTTCAATGTTATAACCAAGTCCGGAAATACCTCAGAAACCATATCTCAGTTTCTTATTGTTCATGAGATGCTGAGGAAGGAAATAGGGGAAGGTTATCAGGATCGCTTTATAGCGACTACGGACAGGGAAAACGGCAGTTTAATAAAGATCGCCGGGGAGCTTAAGCTCAAAACCTTTTATATACCGGCCGGGGTCGGAGGCAGATTCTCGGAACTTTCACCGGTCGGGCTGCTGGCTGCGGCTGTCTGCGGCATTGACATAGAAGAAATGCTGTCCGGGGCAGCCTATATGGATGAGATTTGCAAGGAAGAGGATGTGTACAAAAATCCTGCTTACATGGGAGCTGTCCTGCAGTATCTGGCCATGAAGGACGGCAAGAACATATCCGTAATGATGCCATATACCGACTCATTAAAATATATGGCTGACTGGTATGCCCAGCTCTGGGCGGAAAGCCTGGGCAAAAGGTATAACCTTAAGGGAGAAGAGGTTTTCGCAGGGCAGACCCCTGTGAAAGCACTGGGCGTTACCGACCAGCATTCCCAGATACAGCTTTATACGGAAGGGCCGTTTGACAAGGTGGTAACCTTCCTGGGGGTAGACTGCTACCGCACTTCTGTTGCTATTCCCAAAGGCTTTGAAGATATGCCGGCAGTATCTTTTTTAGGCGGACACACTTTAAACGAATTGATTCATGCAGAACAGACTGCTACAGAATATGCATTATTAAAGGCAAAGCGCCTGAATCGGACTATTACCTTGCCTGAGGTCAACGCATTCACAATTGGTCAGTTATTGTACTACCTCGAGGTGGAAACGGCATTTGCAGGAGAACTTCTGGGAATTAATGCCTTTGATCAGCCCGGCGTAGAGGAAGGAAAGAATGCAACCTACGCATTGCTTGGCCGCCCGGGTTATGAAGGCAAGAAGGCAGAATTGGATTCCAGACCCAAGAAGAAAAAGGAATATATAATTTAACCCATATTTATTTGACATATTAGCACGAAGTTGAGTAAAGTAAAGAAGGTGCTTGTATACTGCTTAATATAAGCATTGGTACAAGCACTCTTTTGTGTAATTTACAGAAGCAATTATTGTTAAGGAGAAGGAAGATATAAAATATGAAGAGAAAAGAAATAAAGGCTGCTGTATTACTTACCCTGGCAGCAATTATCTGGGGGTTTGCTTTTGTTGCACAGAGGGTTGGGGTTCAGTATATAGGAAGTTATACCTTTACGGGAGTGCGTTTTGCCCTCGGGGCATTTTCTTTAATGCCCCTTATTGCATTGCAGAACAGGAAAGAAGCCAGGAATCAATCAAGAGAAAAAAACACGGATGAAAAGAAGTCTGAAACCAGGCTTTTATATAAGGTTGGCATGCTGGCAGGAACCATTCTTTTCATAGCAGCAGGTTTGCAGCAGCTGGGTATTAAGGACACCACAGCAGGAAAGGCTGCATTTATAACTGGCTTTTATATTATTATGGTACCTGTTTTTGGTATTTTTCTTAAGCATAAGATCGGGAAAAAAACATGGGCGGCTGCCATCATTGCAATTATAGGTTTATATCTGATAAGTGTGGAGGAGAGTTTCACCGTCTCGCTGGGGGATCTGCTTGTTTTTATCTGTTCCTTTTTCTTTTCCGCTCATATTCTATTAATTAACCAATATGCTGACAAAATAAATACCCTGAAGCTGTCCGTTGTGCAATACCTGACATGCTCGGCTTTAAGCATGATAACGGCACTTATTTTTGAAGAAATTCATATATCTCATATCATCAATGCAGGTATTCCCATATTATACGGGGGCATACTTTCTGTCGGTGTTGCCTATACGCTGCAGATTGCAGGGCAAAAATATGCCAAGGCCTCCCACGCAGCCATTATAATGAGCACTGAGTCGGTTTTTGCCTTAATAGGCGGCATAATCATGCTAAATGAATCTATGGATATAAGAGGATACCTGGGCTGTCTGCTAATGCTTCTGGCCGTTATATTGTCCCAGTATCAGAAAGACAGCAAGGATGAGACAGAAGCAGAGGAAAACCTGGAATTAATAAGTGATCTGAATAAAGTAAGCCACAAGACTTAATCGCATCTTGTGGCATTTTTTTATTTAACCTTGATAATTCTTCCTTTTGTTATTTCCAGAAGTATTTCAGGAGTAAGTTTAAAAACAGAATTCGGGGTTCCGGCGGCTGCCCATATTTCATCATACTGCATAAGGTCCTCATCGATATATGTTGTTATCGGCGCTGCATGCCCTACAGGCGGAACACCGCCAATTGCAAAACCTGTATGTTTCAAAACAAAATCTGCATCTGCTTTTTCCAATTTCTCGCCTGTATATTCTTTTACTGCTTTTTCATTTACTCTGTTAGAACCGCTTGTTATTATCAATATAGGCTTTTGAGACGTTTTCCCCTTGAATATTAAAGATTTAGCTATTTGACCGACTGTACAGCCTATGACATCTGCAGCTTCCTGTGCAGTACGGGTGGAATCAGAGAATTCCTTTATACTGATTTCATCATATCCTAATTTAATAAGAACTGCTTGTACCCTTTCTGTGCTTTTCTTCAAATCCGTTGACAAGAACACTACCTCCTGTTAAAAAATATTCTTTAGTTTTGAAAAACTATGTAATATATCAGGTTGCTGTTATACAATATATTATACATATATCCGATATATATAAAAGGATAAAAGGCTTTTTCTGCATAGAATACTCAATCCGGTCAAGAAATATTATTATTAAAAACACTTTAAAAAATATAAATTATCAAATTTAAATGATATAGATCTGACTTGTTCTTAAGATTTGTTCGAGCAAAATTTGCAATTGCTTAAATAATCTGGTCGAACTAAGAATTTAAAGAGGGGGATTATGCATGGAGTTTATTAACATCAAACTTGACAGGATTGATAGGGAACAGAAGGGCAAGGCTGAATATAGGGTGAATGGAAATATTTTGTTTGCTGAAGAAGCTGCAATGTACCATTATAAGCAAAGTGGATATAATGTTATCTGGAGTGAAAATAACTACTGGTGGCATTTGCTTGGATTGCTTTTTTGGGATGTTATCTTTGCCAAAGTCAAAGGCGCAGTTAAGGTTGTCAGCGGAGAAATTGAAGAATATATATATACGCATTATCCGGAATTTGATGAGCTTTTTCAGTCTGCTATAAACATTAATGGAATGCCGGATGATTTCTTTACAGCAGATTTTTACAGGCATAGAATGGATATGATAAACAATCGCATAAAGGAACTGTCTAATTCAGAGATTATACCTATACTGCATAAATCCTATAAAGATCATTACGGTAAAAACTTCAGAATGATTGAAGACTGGAATAAGTTCAGTATAGAGGAACTGAGTATTGCTCCGAAGATGTTTTCGAATGAAGTACTCCTTAAGATTTTAGAAAGAATTCTTATTAACTCAACTTTCCCACTTGGAAAAAGCAATATGAACCTTGAAAAATGAATATAA
>ERZ773359.528-NODE-528-length-54378-cov-8.732379_pt1 | contig 54378 bp, 48 predicted proteins | sample MGYA00374955_ERZ773359 | MGnify/ENA primary metagenome ERZ773359 (study PRJEB29098, sample SAMN04486028) | biogas fermenter metagenome | study: EMG produced TPA metagenomics assembly of the Biogas fermentation microbial communities from Germany - Plant 4 DNA1... | reverse complement strand
GCGACGGGCATCCACATCATCCTGAGCACGCAGCGCCCCAGCGTGGACGTTGTGACCGGGCTGATCAAGGCCAACTTCCCGGCGCGGATCGCCTTCGCCGTGGCCTCCGGCACCGACTCGCGCGTTATCCTCGACACACCGGGCGCGGAGAAACTGCTCGGGCGTGGCGACATGCTCTTCCAGCCGCCGGATACGCCCATGCCGATCCGCATGCAGGGCACGTACGTGTCCGATGAGGAGATCCAGCGCATCACGGACTTCTGGCGCGAGCAGGCGGAGAAGATGCCCGGCGGCGCGTCCTCGACGGGCACAGCGACCGGCACGGCGGTGCAGAAGGTGCTGTTCTCCAGCGACGAGGACAAGGATGACGAGGTAGACGAACTGTTCGACGAGGCGGTTGCGCTGGTGCGCGAGAAGGGCAAGGCGTCGATCTCGATGCTGCAACGCCATCTGCGCATCGGCTACACCCGCGCCGCCCGGCTCATCGAGGCGATGGAGGAGATGGACATCGTCAGCGAGCACGAGGGCGGTAGCCGCCAGCGCAACGTGCTGGAGAACGGTGACGAGGACGAGTAGCCCGTTCGTGGCTGTATCTTAGGTCAACAACGACAGTAGGGGCCGGTCTGAGACCGGCCCTACTATTTCCCGTTTCTCCCGTGCAGTTGGCTGTGCCAACTGCACGTTTATTATGATATCGTGTCACCTGATCGCACCCTTATAGGGGGCGATGGTCGGTCGCGGAGCGACCACTGGCAGAGGGGTAACCGCCCCTACCATGCCGCATGCTCAAAAACGCCTCTACTCGTCGCCGTAGCCGTAGCTTGAATAATCGTCCTGATAGCCGCCATACCCGCCCGGCGAACGCGGCGGCGCAGTGCGCTCGCCGAGATAGGCCGGTGCCAGGATCGCGTAGATGCGGCTCATGCGCTTGTCGCGCATGCGCGTCACCAGCCGGGGGTCGAGTTCATCCAACTTGTGCGAGGTCGTCATGACGGTGGGCAACTGCGCGTTGTAGCGGTAGTTGAAAAGCTGGTAGAGCTTCTCACGCGCCCAGGGTGTCGCGGACTCCGTGCCGATGTCGTCCAGCACGAGCAATTGGGCCGACTTGATCTCCGAGAAGCGCTTGTCATAGGAGGTGTGACTGTTCGGCGCGAAGGCCGCCCGCAGGTGGTCGAGCAGGTCGGGCACGGTAATGAACAGCGCCTCGCCGCCCTCGTTCACGAACGAATTGGCAATCGCTGCGGCGAGGTGCGTCTTGCCGCAGCCGTAATCGCCGAGGAAGACCAGCCAGCCCTGGGGATGCTCGGCGTACTGCAGCGCCAGCTCATACGCACGCTGGAGGTTGGCTTGCTGCTCGCGTGGCAGGTCATAGCGCAGGTCGAAGTTGTCGAACGTCATGTGCGTGTACAGGCTCAGGCTGTTGAAGTCGCTCATCTCCGCCGACACCCCGCCCCGGCGATAGTCCGGCGCGAGGATGGGATACGTCTCGGCGATGTCCGGGTCGGACAGGCGCGAGCGCACGCGCAGTTCAAGCTCCTCAAGGCTGTAGTTGGTGGTGATGACGGTCGGCAGCTTGGCGTTGTAGCGGTAGTTCAGAAGCTGGTAGAGCTTCTCGGTGGCCCAGGGCGTCGGGCTTTCAATGCCGAGGTCGTCGAGTACGAGGAGGGGCACGTCGCGCACCTCCTCGAACCGCTCGTTATAGCCCTCGTCCTCCTCGGAGCCAAAGCCCGTCCGCAGGTGGTCGAGCAGGTCCGGCGCGGTTACGAACAGCACCTTATCGCCCCGCTCCAGCCGCTCGTTTGCGATGGCCGCGGCGAGGTGCGTCTTGCCGCAGCCGTAGCCGCCGGTGAAGATGAGCAGGCCCTCCGGGTTCTCGGCGAACTCCAGCGCGCGCTGGTACGCGCCACGCAGGTTGTCACGGTGCTTCTGCGGGAGCGTCATGCCGAGCCCTTCCGGGCGGAAGGTGTCAAACGTCTTATCCGCCAGGTGCGCGAGCCCGCCGAGGCGGCGCAGGTACTCGATCCGCTCCCGGCGGACCTTCGCCTCGCGGCACTCGCAGTTAAAGACCTTCCCAAAGTACTCGTGGTCGTCGGGTACGTCGTAGCGAACGTAGCCGAGCCCGCCGCAAATGGGGCAGTCCGGGTCACCGTTTCCGTAGTGCTTGTCTGAGTAGCTCATCTCTAATACTCGATGTCGTCGCTATACGGACCGCTGATGAAGCGCCGGGGGTCGTTCTGCTGCATCTCGCCCCGGCCCTCCGCCTGCCAGCGCTTGAGGATGCCCTCGACGTATGACAGCTTGCGTGCGTTGCGCTCCACCGCAATGCGGATGGCCTCCTCGATCCACTCGCGGGAGTAGGTCTGCTCCAGGTCATGCAGGCTGTCGGCGATGAGTGGGGTCAGCGGGCCGATATTCTGCTCATAGAGGGTGTAGATGTTAGGCCGCTCGACAACGACATCCACCGGCGTGGTCCGGTCGAGGCGCGGCGTCCACTCGCCCTTCTCAATGCCCTCGACCGCCGCCTGCCCGCGCGGCGTGTTGATAAAGTACAGGTCCTCTTCCCACCTCTCCCCCTGCACATGCACGTAGAGCAGCGTCCCGCGCGCGACGGCCCGCTCCAGCCCATCCTGCAGCGCCTGGCGCCGGTCGTCCTCCCGCGGGCCAAGCCCGCTCATAAAGACCTGATCGGCGAGAATCTCGCTGCGACGCAGATAGGGGACCTGCCCCTCCTTCTGCTGCAAGCGCCACAGGCAGTAGAGCGTGACCTTCAACTCGGCGAGCGTGTCGATGACCGGCAGCAGTTCACTGAAGAACGCCGCCGGGACACGGATCAGCCGCCCCTTCTGTGGGAAGCCGGTAAAGCCCTTCATGGCTCCTCTTGCGTGTCAGGCTCACGAGAGCGCTGTCAGCCGCGAGTTACAGCGCATCCAGATCGTAGCTCTTGTGAGCAGCGTCCCTGAACTGGGTAATCTCCGGGATAAAGACCAGGTTGATGGTATCGGTCGGGCCGTTGCGGTGCTTGGCAACGATAATCTCGGCCTTGTTGCCCTCCGGCGAGTCGGGATTGTAGTAGATATCGCGGTAAATAAACATCACGATATCCGAGTCCTGCTCAATGCTGCCCGATTCTCTCAAATCCGAGAGCATGGGCCGCTTGTCCGTGCGTTGTTCGACCGCGCGCGAGAGCTGCGCGGCGGCGACCACCGGCACGTTCAGTTCACGGGCAAGCTGCTTCAGCGAGCGCGAGATGAACGAAATCTCCTGCACGCGGTTCTCGCTGCGGTATGGCGTGGACATAAGCTGCAGGTAGTCGATCACGATGAGGTCGAGCCCATATTCCAGGTAGAGCCGCCGCGCCTTCGTGCGCAGCTCCTGCGTGCTGAGCGCGGGTGTATCGTCTAGGTAGATCGGCAGCTCGGCGATGGCCTGAGTCGCCGCGACGAACTGCGCCCAGTCGCGCTCGTCGAGCTTGCCCTCACGCAGCTTGTGCGAGGGGATGTGCGTGTCCTGGCTGATGAAGCGCTGCACAAGCTGCTCGTTGCTCATCTCCAGGCTGAACAGCGCCACCCGCTGCCGGTTGCGGGCTGCGTTCAGTACGACCGTGTTCAGCCAGCTTGTCTTGCCCATGCCGGGCCGCGCCGCGATGATGATCAGGTCCGACTTCTGCAGGCCGCCGAGCAGCCGGTCGAGGTCCACGAAGCCGGTCGGCACGCCCATCACCCCTTCCTGGTGGCGCGCCATCAGGCTGACGTGGTCGAAGTAGGTGGAGACAACTTCCTTGATGGGCACGAGGTCGCGCGTGAGCCGCCGCTCGGTCACGTCGAACACGGCCTGCTCCGCCCGGCCAATCACCTCATCGATGTCGGTTTCCTCGGAGTGGGCGATGCGGGCGATCGTACTCGCGGCGTCGAGCAGGCGGCGGCGGATCGCCATCCGCTCGACGATGCGCCCGTAGCCCTCCGCATTGAGCGCCGAGGGCGTTTTGTTGATCAGGCTGAGAATGTACGCCGCCCCGCCGATGTCCGCCAGCCGACCCGCCGTCTCCAGCTCGTTGACGAGCGTCAGGTAGTCGATCGGGTCGCGGCGCTCGTGCAGGCTGAGGATCGCCTCCCAGATCCACTGGTGGCGCACGATAAAGAAGTCCTCCGGGCGCAGGAACGAGATGACCTCGTACAGCGCCTCCGGGTTGATGAGAACCGACCCGAGAACAGCCTCCTCCGCCTCAACGCTGTGCGGGGCTAGATGGTCGGTGTGATAATCGGCGGTTGATTGAGCCATAAAGCGCACTTAATTCATGAACAACTGGGCTGGATGGGAATAGCGGGGCAGAACGCCCCGCCGGACTGCGACGCACTACTGCGCTATGAGGTTGCCAGGTGGCGCGCCTGCGGCGCGCATTGAGCCTAGAAGCAATGATAACGACGAATCGCGCCAAGGGCTAATCGTCGTTGTCGTCCCCTTCCAGATCGTCGAGGTTCAGCTTGCTGAGAAAATCCGAGAAGGCGCTGAGATCGGCCTCTTCCGTCAGATCATCGGAGAGCCCCTCGTCCGCCTCGCTCTCGAACTCAGTGGAGACCTCTTCCTCCGGCTCGATGGCAGCGCGGTCCATCACCGCATCGGCGACATAGATCGGGACGTGCAGGCGTACACCCAGCGCGATGGCATCGCTGGGCCGGGCGTCGATTTCAATCTGGCCGTTCTCCGTCTGGATGACCACCCGGGCAAAGAAGATATCGTTGCGCAGGTCGTTGACGACAATGCGCTCCACCGTACCGCCAAGCTCAAGGATGACGGTTTTCAACAGGTCATGGGTGAGCGGGCGAGTGACGGGCACACCCTGAAGCTCAACGCGGATTGCCTCCGCCTCAAATGCGCCGATCCAGATCGGCAGGTACCGGTCGGAATTGACGTCTTTAAGCACCACCACGCGGTCCTGCGACATTAGGCTTACGCGAATGCTGTCGATCTCTACCCTGACCATGTTTACCCCCGCCACCCCCGTACCGGTGGCACTCAAACAAATTGCATGCAAGGCCCAACGCGTGGTTGGAGTCCGCGCTTGCACGGACATTCGAGAAGATTATACCACAGGGTCTATACATAATCGCAAGCACACTCAAGTCGGGTGTGTCGCCGCCCGGCGCAGCACTCAACTCTGGCTGCAGCCCAGCCCGTCAAGGTAGGCTGCGAGCGCCCGGCGGAAGCTCTCGTCGCGATCCAGCGACAGCTTGAAGCCTTCCGCCGCCTCCAGCGTGGCGAAGCCGTGCAGCAGCGCACGGAAGCCACGCACCGCGTGCAGCGCGTCGTCGCCATGCAGCCCAACCGACGCCAGCACCAGCAGCAGCATGTGCAGCAGTTCATCCCCCAGCGCAGCAAGCGCCTCCTCGCCGGGGTCGGGCGCGCGTAAGGTCAGCGGGTAAATGCCGGGATGTTCTCTGGCGAACCGGCGGTATGCATCCGCCATCGCGACGAGCGCTTCCCGCCCGGCAAGGCCCGCAGCCGCCGCCCGCAGCCGCTCAATAAGCTGTCGCAAGCCGTACATGGCAAGGGCCTGATGCAGGTCCTCCAGCCCCTCCACATGATTATACAGCGAGGGCGTGCGCACCCCGAGGTCGGCGGCAAGCACCGTGAGCGTCACCTCGTCCAGCGCGCCCGCCTTATCGGCCATCTGCGCCGCCCGCTCAACGACGATCTCACGCGTAAGCCAGCGACGCTTAGCCATGGACCCTCTCCTCCGCCGCCGCAATCGCCCGATCCATCTGCGCGAGCGGGTTTTCCAGCACCGGGCCGTGCCCGACGGCCAGCCGGGCCGGTTCAAGCTGCCGCAGCGCCACCGCCGACTCCAGCGCAGTGGGCAGATGCCACGTTGCCATGCCGGGGAACGGGAAGAGCAGCCGGATCACCCCCGCGACCGCAACCCCGCCCTGCGTCTGGAAGGCGTCCCCGGCGATCAGCGTGCCGTCACGCTCATCGTAGAAGGCCACATGGTCGGGCGAGTGTCCCGGCGACGCGACGACGCGCAGCGAGCCTACGTAGTCGCCGGGCTGGATCAGGCGGGTGGCCTGCGTGCTGCGCTGGACAAACCCGCCCCGGAGCTTCGCCTTCGGCTCGCCGGGCACCAGCGTGACGTTCCCTCGGAGAAACTCGGCGGTGCGCGGCGTGAAGGCGACCTCGACGCCGGGCAAGCGCGCCACAACCTCGTCGAGCGAGCCGACGTGATCGGTGTGGGCATGGGTGAGCGCCACGCGGGTAATGGGCAGCCCGATGCTGCTCGCCGCCCGGAGGATGTCATCTGCGCTACCCTGAAGCCCCGTATCGATGAGTGTCAGGCCGTCATTCTCGCGTATAAGGTAGCAGTTGAAGGCTAATAGCCGCGTAAGCTGCCAGGGATTTGTACCGTGCTGTGTGATCTTCATCGCTTGTCCCCTCACATTAACTAATCTAGTTAGTTTATAAACTATAAACATTAGTTTGTCAAACGGAACCGCGGAAAACGCGGAATGACAGAAGGCATGGAGGGAGCGCTTGCGCGGTATGCGTCCCATCCACGCCCTCCGTGCTTTTCGTGTCACCCGCGTTTCACGGCCAACTATGGTAAAATGACCAACATGGTCGTCGGTACGAGTATTATCGAGTTGAACCTGCCGGGCGTGCAGTCGCTCAAGCAGAAGCGCAGCGTGCTCAAGGGCCTGATCGCCCGGCTGCACAAGACCTTCAACGTCTCGTGCGGGGAGGTCGCGCTGCACGATGCGTGGCAGTCGGCGGCGATAGGCGTGGCCGTCGTCTCGACCTCCGCCGCGCACGCCGAGAACGTGCTGCAGAACGTCGTCATCTGGATCGAGCACAACCGGCCTGACCTGATCGTCGTGGACGAGACGCTGGAGATCGTGCCCTTCTGAGGCAGGGGCATGGTTTTCGCCGCCTTGTCTGCCCGTTACTGGTACACTGAACAGGAGCTTGAGATGGATAACCAACCGCCAAGACGACCCCAACGCGAGCAGCGTGACCGGGGCAGCCGCCTGCTGACCGGCCTGATCCTGCTCGCTCTGCTGGCCTGTGGTCTGGTCATTGCGTATCTCGTGTGGGACACCGTGCAGGGCATCAGGCGCCCCTTCACCCAACTACCCGCCGAGATCGGCGAGGAGATCGACCAGCTCATCAACCCGACCCCGACCATCATCGCCGACCCCGCGACCGTCATCCGGCAGGTGCGAACGCTCGCCCGGCTGGAAACGTCGTCCTACACCGTCCAGAAGGTCATCACCGCTGAGAGCGGCGATGGGCCGCTCGGCTTCCTGTTCCGTGACCGCCTGCTGCTCGTCGCCACCGGGCAGGTGATCGCCGGGGTGGATCTGCACCGCATGCAGGAATCGGATGTGCAGGTGGTCGATACCACCGTCTACATCACCATGCCCGCCGCCGAGATTTTTGTGGCCACGCTGGACAACGACGAGACGTACGTCTACGACCGCGAGACGGGCGTACTGGCCCGCCAGCAGGTTGATCTCGAAACGCTGGCCCGGCAGGAGGCCGAGCGCGAGATCCTCGCCGCCGCGCTGGAGGACGGCATCCTCACCATGGCACAGGAGAACGCCAACAACTACATCGAGAGCCTGATGCTGGGCCTGGGCTTTGAGGAGGTCGTCTTCATCCAGGCGACGCCCGCTCCTGACCAAAACCTGGGAGAATAGCCAGCATGAGCACCGTCGAAGAGAACGCCCTCGAGCGGGCCGCCGAACGCGCTGCCGCGCTCCGCGAGGAGATCAACTACCACAACTACCGCTACCACGTGCTCGACGCCCCGGTTATCACCGACGCCGAGTATGATGCGCTGCTCAACGAGCTGCGCCAGCTTGAGGCGGAATACCCGGAACTGATCACGCCCGACTCGCCCACACAGCGCGTCGGCGGCGAGCCGCGCAGCGACCTGCCGAAGGTGCGGCATGCCGCGCCCGTGCTCAGCTTGAGCAACGCGTTCAACGCGGACGACCTGCGCGCCTGGCGGCAGCGTATCGGGCGGCTGCTGCCCGCCGACGTCGAGTTAAGCTATGTCGTCGAGCCCAAGCTGGACGGCCTCTCCGTCGTGCTGACGTACGAGAACGGGGTGTTCACGCTCGGCGCAACGCGCGGCAACGGGATCATCGGTGAGGACGTCACGCCGAACCTGCGCACGGTCCGCAAGCTGCCGCTACGCATCCCCGCCGACCCGGACGGGCCGCCCGCCCCGCCCCGGCTGGTGGTGCGCGGCGAGGTCTTCTTCCGCCTCCCCAGCTTCGAACGGCTGAACCGGCAGCGGATCGAGGAAGGCAAGGCGCCGCTGATGAACCCGCGCAACGCGGCGGCAGGCTCGCTGCGGCAGCTTGACCCTAACGTCACCGCCTCGCGCCCGCTGGAGCTGGCCTGCTACCAGATCCTCGACGGCGAGGGCGACGACCTGCCCACGACGCAGTGGGACGTGCTGCATTACCTGAAGGGGCTGGGCTTCCCGGTGATGCTGGACACCTCGCGGCTCTTCGACGACTTCGAGGAGATGGTCGAGTACATCACCGGCTTTGAGAGCAAGCGCGCCGAACTGGACTACGAGATCGACGGGCTGGTCGTCAAGATCAACGACCTCGCCACGCAGGCGCGGCTGGGCGTGGTCGGCAAGGACCCGCGCGGCATGACGGCCTACAAATACCCGGCGCAGGAGCGCACGACCAAACTGCTCCGCGTGGATGCCAATGTCGGGCGCACCGGCGTGTTGACCCCCTTCGCGGTGCTGGAGCCGGTCGAGATCGGCGGGGTGATCGTCCGCCTGGCGACTCTGCACAACTACGACGACATCGCCGCGAAGGACATCCGCGTGGGCGACACCGTGATCGTGAAGCGCTCCGGCGAGGTCATCCCCTACGTCGTCGGCCCGGTGGCGGACCTGCGTGACGGCACCGAGCAAGTCGTGCCACCGCCGGAGGTCTGCCCGGCCTGCAACACGCCGGTGGTCCGCACCGAGGGCGAGGTTGCCTACTACTGCCCCAACCCGGAGTGCCCGGCGAAGCTGGTGCGCGGCGTCGAGTACTGGGCCTCGCGCGGGGCGATGGACATTGAAGGGCTGGGCGAGCGCATCGCCGCACAGCTTGTACACGCGGGGCTGGTTCACAACGTCGCCGACCTGTACTTCCTGAAGAAGGAAGACCTCATGGGGCTGGAGGGGTTCGGCGAGAAGAAGGCCGAAAAACTGATTAAGGCCATCGACGAGAGCCGCACCCGCCCCCTGACGCGCATCCTGACGGCGCTGGGGATCCCCAGCGTGGGCAGCACTGTAGCCGAGCTGGTGCTGGAGCACTTCCCAACGCTCGAAGCGATCATGAACGCCACGCAGGAGGAACTCCAGTCCATTCCCGGCCTGGGGCCGCACACAGCGAGCGCCATCACCGGCTTCTTCGAGGAGCCGCGCAACCGGGAGCTCGTCGAGCGGCTGCGTGAGGGCGGCGTGAACCTCCAGCCGGAGGAGAAGGTGCTGGCCTCCGAGAAGCTGGCAGGGCTGACGTTCGTGCTGACCGGCACGCTGCCCACCCTGACGCGGGAGGAGGCGACCGAGCTAATCGAGAGCCACGGCGGGCGCGTGACGAGCAGCGTCAGCAGCAAGACCAGCTACGTGCTCGCGGGCGAGAACCCCGGTAGCAAGCTCGCCAAAGCGCAGAAGCTGGGCGTGCCGATCATCGACGAGGCGGCCCTGCGGGAGATGATTGGGGAGTAGCGAGAGCGAGAAACAGACCGGTAGGGGCAAGTCTATTGATGCGGTCGGTGCGGAGCATCGCGCATCACGACTTGCCCCCCTCACCCCCTCTGAGGTTGCTTCGCAACCCCATCTCCCCCTATCAGGGGGCGATTGGTAACGGGACAAAACAAACTGCCCCCTAGCAGGGGGAAGTGGCGGCGCTTGCGGAGCGAGCGGCGCCGAAGGGGGTGGAAGGCCAGCCACAACACTCCGCACCAACACTTCCCGCCCGCTTAACTTGACAGCTATAGGGCGCAACACGCTGCGCCTCTACTCTGAGCGAAGAAGAAAGCTCTAAGCGAAACAGAGGCACCATGGCCAGAGCCGGTATTGTCATCCTGAAGCAGGGGCGCGAGAAGCCCGTCCTCCAGTATCATCCCTGGGTGTTCTCCGGCGCGATTGACTCCACGCGAACCAACCTGGAAGACGTCGAGCCGGGCGATATCGTCGAGGTACGCGATTACCGGGGCGGCTTCCTCGCGCGCGGCTACTGGAACCCGCGGTCGCAGATCCGGGTGCGCATCCTGACCTGGGATCAGAACGACCTCATCGGCCCGGCGTGGTGGCGGGTGCGCATGGCGCGGGCCATCGCCGCACGGGAGGGCCTCGCCAGCCGGGGGGACACCGACGCCTACCGGCTGATCTTCGCTGAGAGCGACGGGCTGCCCGGCCTGATCGTCGACCGCTACGGCGACTACCTCGTCATCCAGTCGCTCACGCTCGGCATCGAAGTACGCAAGGACCAGATCGTTGAGGCGCTCGTCGGGCTGCTCAACCCGCGCGGCATCTACGAGCGCAGCGATGCGGATGTGCGCCATCTGGAGGGCCTGGGCGATACCGTCGGCCTGCTGTACGGCGAGATGCCGCCGGACTTCATCACCATCCGCGAGTGGGGGATGCAGTACCCCGTCACGGTGATGGAAGGCCACAAGACCGGCTTCTACCTCGACCAGAAGCACACGCGGCACTGGCTGCTCCACGAGCCGACCATTGCCGGGCGCGACGTGCTCAACTGCTTCAGCTACACCGGCAGCCTCAGCGCCTGCGCGGCGAAGAACGGCGCGGCGTCGATCACCAACGTGGACACATCCGGCCCGGCGCTGGAGATCGCGCAGGAGACGATGCGGCTCAACGGGCTGGAGCATGTGCCCGCCGAGTACATCAACGCGGATGTGTTTGAAACGCTGCGGGCGTTCCGCGAGGAGGAGCGCAGCTTCGACCTGATCATCCTCGACCCGCCCAAGTTCGCCCACACCGCCCAGCAGGTCGAGCGGGCTTCACGCGGGTACAAGGACATCAACTGGCTGGCCTTCCAGCTTCTGCGGCCCGGCGGCCTGCTGATGACGTACTCGTGCAGCGGGCACATCGACCCGGACCTGTTCCAGAAGATCGTGTTCGGTGCGAGCGTGGACGCGGGCGTGCAGGCGCAGATCGTACACTGGTTCGCCCACCCGGAGGATCACCCGGTGTTGCTGGCCTTCCCGGAGGCTCGCTATCTCAAGGGGCTGGTCTGCCGCACGACGGCTTTCGGCTCGGCGTAGGCGGACGGGTGCGGTCAGAACTGGTCGAACAGCCAGTGCCCAACATCCGAAACGGCCAGGCCAAAGGCGAATGACGCCCAGATTTCATAGGGCACGGTCAACAGGGCTTCAAGTATCTGCGCCCCGATGCCGAAGGCCACCTCCAGCCCCATCAGGGCCAGGAACAGGATCACGCTGAGGTACAGCAGCCGCCCCGCCGTGCCGATAATTGGCCAGTGTGAGAGCGGGTGCCGGTGCGGGATGGCCTTCGCATAGGGCCACCACAGGACCATCCACAGCCAGCCAAGCGCGGGGAACATCCGCAGAACGCGGGCCTCACTGCGCGTCCGGTTGGAGATGTCCAGGTCGGGGTCGATGAACAGCCCGACGAGACAGCCCGTCGCGGCGGCGAGCCCGGCTTCTGCCCCGCCGATTGAGTAGATGGCAAACCCCGTCGGGATGGTGAGGGCGAGCGTCACGGTTCCATGTGTACGACCACTAGCCATGTGCGATTCCCAATGCTGTGCGGGTGACATCACGTAGAGCAAGCCCACAAGATTGTAGCGTCTTTAGGAACATCTGTGCTACCAAAATTTTTTGGGGGGAATGAGAGAGCCACGAAGTTTATTCGCGGCGTTTTTCTTCGTGGTGTTTTTGCAGATGCGGCCATCCACGTTGCGGGAGGGGCGTAAAGGTTGCGCCGGGGCGCGCTTAGCTCGCCCGGGGCCCCTCAATCTGCTCGCGGAGCTGTTCGAGGCGAGCGCTTGTGTCACGCCATGAGATGCGGCTCAGGCCGAGCTTCTGCCGCAGCTTCTCCTCGTCCATGCCGTTGACGTAGTCGGTATAGGCGCAGGTCCAGCGCAGCGCCTCAAAGGAGAGCTTGCGCTGCTCCACACCGGCCTGCCGCGCGATGTCCCGCAGCACGTACTCCAGGTTGCGCGCGGTGCAGTCGAAGATCACGCCTTCGGGCTTGCGCTGCGCGAGGTACTCGTCCAGCGTCACCAGCCAGGACGGGTTGATGCTGATCTTGCGCTCCTTGTAGCGCATTTTCGGATTCTTGTAACGCACCCACAGGATCGGCTCGTTGGGGTTGGTGCGCACGATGTCCTCCGGCGTGAGCGCCATCGTCTCGCTCTTTTTAATGCCGGTGTCCAGCAGCAGGGTGATGAGCAGGTGCGGGCGGGCGTCGGGCTTCTCCGCATGGCGCCGCAGCGCCTGCGTCACGCTGAGCACCCGCTCGCGCTCGGCGTCGAGCAGGATGTCCGGTAACGGGCTGGTGACGGATTTCTGGATCACCCCGGCGGATGGGTCCCGCCGGATAGCCTCCTGCGCGTGCAGGTAGCCGAAGAAGTGCTTGAGCGTGGTCACGCGGCGAGCGTACGTCTTGGGGCTGCACGGCTTGTCGCGCTCGGTGAGCATCCAGTGCAGGAACCTGTTGAGCGTCTGCGTAGAGAACTCCCCGATGGGCGTGTCGAAGCCCGCCCAGCGGCCAAGCAAGTTGAGGTCGCTCTTGAACGCCTTGATCGTGTGCGGCGACGAGCCATCCAGCTTGAGGTAGGCGAGGTACTGCTCCAGCGCATCGCCGAACCCGGTCTGCGCGCTGAGCGGCTGCTTGTCGGCGCTTTCGTCTTTGACCTCATCCTCGCCGAACATCGAGAGCTGTTCAAAGCTGTCCATCTCAGCACCTCTTTCGGCTCACGCTATTGCTTGTTTGCTCCCTCATGCGGCCCAACTGCCAGTGAGAAATCGCTTTGCGATTTCTCAACACCCCCTCTGCTGGCGGCCCTAAGGGCCGCCGAAGGGGGTCCCCCTACTGCTCGGTGACCTCCACGCCGTTCAGCCAGAACACATCCTCAAGCAGGTGGCCGATGTCCTCGCGGTCGGGGATGAGTACCATCGCCCCCTCCGGCGTGACGTAGCTCATCGTGTAGTCGGAGTCGACCACGCCGGTGCGGATATTCTCGCGCGGCACGTCCTCGGCAAGCTGCGCCAGAGCGATCATGTTCTCCAGCGTCATGTCCGTCTGGATACTGGTGCTGAGCGTGTTGTACAGCACCGGCGCGCGCTGGATCAGCCGGGGCAGCATGTTGAGGCTCAGCACGCGGTCGCGGATGGCAAGCAGCACATCCTGCTGGCGCCGCGCCCGGTAGAAGTCGTTGTCTGTATGGCGGGTGCGCGCGTACTTCAGCGCTGTCTCGCCGTCCATGTGGTGCATCCCCGCCTCGATGTAGAACGGGTCGTAGCCGTAGTTCATATCGGGGAAGGTGTCGTCGTAGATCGTGTACGGCACGTACACATCGATGCCGCCGATCTCGTCGATCAACGTGATGAATGCGTCAAACTCGATGAGCACGTAGAAGTTGACGTGCACGCCCAGGTTGTACGAAATCGTCTCTTTTGCGAGTTCGCCCCCGCCGAACACATACGCGGTATTGACGCGGTTGAGGCCATAACCGGGGATGTCCACATACAGGTCACGCGGGATGGACAGCACCCCCGCGACGTTCATCTCCGGGTCGACCATCAGCAGCATGATGCTGTCCGTGCGCGGGCGCGCAAAGCCCCGGTTCTCGGGGCGGGTGTCCGCACCGAGCAGCAGCACAGTGACGCGCTCGCCCTCGTTCCAGTTCCCCACGTTGCCGAGGTCCACCGTCGGCGCGGCGAACTCGGGGTTGGGCGTGGCGTTTGGCGTGAGGGTCGGCAGGCCCGAGTCGGCGGCGAACGGGTTGAGCGCGTCGCTGACGATCATCGCGCGCAGGATCACGCCGACCGTCAGGCTGATGAGCAGCGTACCCAGAAACAGGCCGGTCACGCCGATGGCGCGGCCCCACGGTCCGAGGTCGGGCACAGGCAGCCGGTCGATAAGCTGTTGAAGGCGGCTGCGCGAACGCTTCTTGCGCCTGCGCACTGCCGCCGGGGGCCGACTGCTGAATTCGTTACCTGGTTGCCGCTCATCCATACGTCGTCGTCTCGATTTTTCATCACGGAATTCGCGCACCCGGTTCATTTTACCCCCTCGTCCTGCTTTGGTACAATCCGCTACACGAAATACGCTCCCATCGTCGCAGCGGTCGTTCCTGATAACGACTCGGCACGGCCTTTCGTTCCACTGCGAGCCCGGCCTGTCCCCCATTATGGAGCGGGCGGTCCGGTTTCGCCTCCGACTTCTGAAGGAGAGCACGTGAGCACTATGGACGATCCACGCAAATACCCGCGTGCCACCTGGCGCGTGATCATACACCCGCCGCTCGACGGCGCGACCAACATGGCGATCGATGAGGCGATTGCCCATGCGGTGCAGGCTGGAAGCTCGCCGCCCACACTGCGCTTCTACGACTGGCAGCCCGCGACGCTCTCGCTCGGCTACGCGCAGCCGTTTGCCGACGTGGACATCGAACGGCTGCGGTCGCGCGGCTGGGGCGTCGTCCGCCGCCTGACGGGCGGGCGGGCCATCCTGCACGTGGACGAGCTAACGTACTCCGTCGCCGTGCCGGTGAGCGACCCGCGCGTGACAGGCGGCGTCGTCGAGAGCTACCGCAAGCTGAGTCAGGGGCTGATGGCCGGGCTGGAGACGCTCGGCGCGGCGGTCCAGTCCGACAAGGCAGAGGACGAGGCGCACCGCTTCAAGGGGCCGGTCTGCTTTGAGGTCCCCTCTGACTACGAGATCACCGTCAACGGCAAGAAGCTCATCGGTAGCGCGCAGACGCGGCGCGGCGGGGGCGACGTGGTGCTCCAGCACGGGGCGCTGCCGCTCTGCGGCGACGTAACGCGTATCTGCGAGGTGCTGGCCTTTGAGGATGAGGCCGCCCGCGAGGAGGCTCGCAACCGCGTGGCCGGGCGAGCCGCCACGCTGGAGGAGGCGCTGGGGCGCGCTGTGAGCTTCCAGGAGGCCGCCCAGGCGATGCAGGAGGGGTTTGCCAGGGCGCTGAACCTGAAGCTCCAGCCGGGCCGCCTGAGCGCCGCCGAGCAGGCCGAGGCCGCCCGCCTCCGCGCGGAGAAGTACGCCGCCGATGAGTGGACGCAGAAGCATTAGGAGGCCTTTTCCACACAAACGCTAACGGCCACCCGCAGGGGTGGCCGTTTTGATCTACCGGAAGGAAGAACGCTGACAGGAGGCTACGCAGGGGAAACCAGCCCGGTGATCGAGTATTCAACGCCGTGCACGTTCACAACCCGCTTCGAGGCGTTGAGAATCTCGATGCCCGCGATGTTGCCCTCCGCGTCGTAATCAAGAATCGTACCCGGCTTCTCTTCATCACTCTCATCGACGGGCGCATCACTCAGAATGATCTGAAGTACATCGACTTCAGCATCATAGATGATCTTCACGGTACGTCGCCTGTTCTGCTAGAGAATCGATGAGTGTATGCAAACCAACCTGCTGAGGATGGGGCCTACCCCTCTACCTCGCCCTCCGAGGTCGGCTCGGGCACGGGCGTGGCCTCCTGCAGGCCGCCTGGCGTCTGCGCCTCCATGTAGTTCTGTACCGCCCAGCCGGACCGGTTCGGGTCGGCGGGGTCGGCAATGTACCACCACGTATAGCCGTCTGCCTCACGCGGGCCTGCCTCGACGATGAAGCTGTCGCCGTCGTTCGCCACGAAGAACAGCGTAAAGCTCACGCCCGGCCCCTGACGCACTGCCAGCCCGGCGCCCTCCGTGCCCGCCACGACAATCTGGCTGCCGATGCCGATCGTCACCGCCGGGGGCTCCGGCGTCTCCTCGGCTGGCGTCTCCTCGACGGGTGGCGTGGCGGTCGGCTCGATCGGGATCTGGCCGCCCGGCGTCTGGCCCTCCGCGCCGAGCGTCGGCGTAGAGGTGATGTGCACGAAGATCGGCGTCGGCGAGGGCCCTACCCCGGCAGCGCTCGTGTTACCCCGGTTGGCGAGCACGATGTACCACATGCCGCATGTCAGCGCGGCAACAGTGAGGATCACGATCACAAACACCCACCAGGGCACATACAGGCCCGAAGGCTCCTCCGATGGCGGAGGCGGCGGTGGGGGCATCCCCGGTGGCGGCTGCTGTGGAACCGGGCGACGGCCTCCCCTCGGCGGCAGAGGCGGCCCCTCACGCCGCTGGCGGGCAAGCCGGGGGATGCGGTCACGCGGCGAGCGGCGGATGGTCGGCTGGTCGTCGTCGGGACGATAGGGAGGTGGTCCGTGTGTTTCTGACATGATATCTAGTCGTTGCAGTTGCTGGCGCACACCACCAGCAGAGTGAAGTCGTCAAAGGCGTCATTATAAGCGCGGTGCTGCTGTACGACGTTGTAGATCATCCGGGCGAGGCGATCCGCATTGTACGTGCGCAGAAGCTGCGCCAGGCGCGCCAGTGCGTTGCGCCCAAACGGCTTGTTATCCGGGTTGCGCATGTCCGTCACGCCATCGCTGTAGAAGATCAGCCGGTCGCCCGGATGTAGCGTGATCTCCTGCTCCTCAAACACGGGCTCAAGGTCGGGCCACAGGCCCAGGAAGCGCCCGCGCCCGCGCAGGAAGTGGATCGAGCCGTCGCAGCGCACAACGAACGGCTCCTCGTGCCCCGCTCGCACATAGCGGAACACGCCGGTCTGCGGATCGAGCACGCCGTAGATCGCGGTAACGAACATGTCATACCGCGTAAGCTCCATCAGCCCGCGGTGAACGGCCCGCATCACCTCGGCGGGCTGCTCCTGGTGGCGCGTCTCAGTAAAGAACAGCGTCCGCGCAACCGCCATGAACAGCGCGGCATGCGCGCCCTTGTCGGACACATCCGCAAGCAGCACGCTAACCTTGCCATCGTCCAGCAGGCGCACGTCATAAAAGTCGCCGCCGACGTGGCGGGCCGGCTCGAACAGCGCCGCAAACTCGTAGCCTTCTACCTGTGGCAGGCTGGAGGGAAGCAGGCTGCGCTGAACCTTTGCGGCCACTTCAAGCTGCGCTTCGAGTGCGGCGTGCGCGATGCGGTCTTTCTGCGCCGCCTCAAGCTCCTCGTAGGCCGCGGCCAATTCCTGATAACGTTTCTCAAGGTCGCCGATGGCGCGGCGATCCGTCTCGCGGATAATGCCGATCAGGGTGTGCAGGATGCTGCGGGCGAGGGAGGCGTTCGAGCGGAAAATGCGCTCAAAGTGCTCCTTGCTGATCTCCAGCACAGTCGTATCGGCGAGCGTGGTGATGGTCGCGGTGCGCGGCTCATCGGTAATAACCGCCATCTCGCCAAAATACTGGCCCGGCCCGAGGAACCCGAGCACGAAGTCCTCATCAACCCCCTCGAGGTTGCGTGTCAACGCCACCCGCCCGTTGATAATCAAACAGAATTTGTCCGAGGGCTCCCCCTCTTTCACAAGGACCGTGTTCGCCGGGTACGACCTCTTGACGGCGACCTGGCGAAGCATCTCGAGCGCTTCGGCGTCCAGGCCAGCGAAGGCCCGTTTAAAGATGGCCGTATGGCCGGTACTATCCATTCCTACCCGCGTTCTTTGACCCAATCCAACACTTTCTGAAGCGGCCAGGCGTTGACCACACCCGCCGCATTGACCCAGCCCCGGCGCGCCATCGCCACGCCGTAGCGCATATTATTAAGCTCGTCGGGCCGGTGCGCGTCCGTGCTGATAGTGAGCTTCACACCAAGCTCGTGCGCCCGCCGCGCCTGCACATCGTCGAGGTCCAGACGGTACGGGCTGGCGTTGATCTCCAGCGCCACATCGTGCTCGGCAGCGGCCTCCAGTATGGCATCCATGTCGAGGTCTGCCGGTTCACGGCTGCCGATGAGCTGCCCGCGCGGGTGACCAATAATATCTACGTGCGGGTTGCGGATCGCGTTCAACAGCCGTTTGGTGATCTGCTCGCGTGGCTGGCGCAGGCTCGTATGCAGCGACGCGACCACGATGTCAAAGCCGGCCAGCGTCTCGTCGTCAAAGTCCAGCGTGCCGTCGGCGCGGATCTCAAGCTCGACACCGTGCAGCACCCTGAACTCGCCGCCAAAGTGCGCGTTCGCTGCGTCGATCTCGGCGCGCTGCTTGGCGATGTCCTCGGGGTTCAAGCCCTGCACCACGCCCAGACTGTAGCTGTGGTCGGTGATCAGCAGGTACTCGTAGCCGAGCGCGCGCGCTGCCTCGGCCATCTCCAGCACGCTGGTCTTGCCGTCGCTCCAGGTCGTATGCGACTGGAGGTCGCCCCGGATGTCCTCCAGCGTGATGAGGTCGGGCAGTTCGCCGCGCAGCGCTGCCTCGATCTCGCCCCGGTCCTCGCGCAGTTCCGGCGCGATCCAGGGCATGCCCAGCCGTGCGTAGACCTCCTCCTCGGTCGCGCAGATGATCTCCTCGCCCTCGCCATCGACCGGCGTGAAGGCGTACTCGTTGAGCGAGAGGCCCTGTTTGAGCGCCAGCTCGCGCAGCTTGACGTTGTGCGCCTTGCTCCCGGTGAAGTACACGAGCAGCGTGCCGTAGCGCTCCGGCGGCAGCACGCGCAGGTCCACCTGCTGCCCGGAGAACAGCTCGACCGACGCCTTCGTCGGACCGCGCCCCAGCACCCGCGCGACCTCCGGCATCTCGACGAACGCCTGCATGATGGGCTCGGGGAGTTTGCTGGCGATCAGCAGGTCGATGTCGCCAATCGTCGGGCTGAGCCGCCGCAGCGAGCCTGCCACCGCGCCGCGCTCGGCGCCGTCGAGCGCGAGCAGCCGCTCCAGCAGATCGGTCGCCACCGGTAGCGCGACGCCCAGCAGCACGCGGTCGGTACGCCGCTCCAGCGACTTGATGCCTTCGAGGATGCCCTCCTCCATCTTCGCGCCGATGCCGGGGAGTTCCCGCAGCTTGCCTGCCTCTGCCGCCGCCCGCAACTCCTCAATGGAGCTGATCCCCAGCTCCTTGTAGAACTTGTAGGCGCGCTTCGGGCCCAGGCCGGGCACTTCCAGCATGGCGACGACCCCCGGCGGGATCTCGGCCTTAAGCCGGTTGTAGAACTCTAGCTCGCCGGTTTCGATCAGTTCTGCGATTTTTTCGGCAAGGGTCGGGCCGATATGCGGCAGGTCGGTGAGGGCGTTCTCTTTGTAGACGGCGTGAATATCACGGGCGAGGCTGGAAAGAGTCTCGGCGGCACGGCGATAGGCGAGAACGCGGTGGATATTCTCGCCTTTCAGTTCGAGCATGTCCGCAACCGTCGAGAAGATCGCGGCGATCTCACGGTTTGTCAAATCAGCCATTAACCCATCCCCTTAACCCAACGCGTCACAGTATAACAACCATCACAGCGGCTTGACAATGATCTCCCGGCACAGTAGATTTGGTGCGAGATGTATCAGCCACCCGACCCTGCCCCATTTAACGAAACGGTGTGGGAGATTGTACGCCAGATCCCGGAGGGCATCGTCAGCACCTACGGGCAGATCGCGTCAATGATCCCCGCGCCCCTTGGCGTGCCGCCTGATCAGTACGAGCGGCTCCGCGCACGCTGGGTGGGCAATGCGATGCGCCAGGTGCCCGCCGGCAGCGACGTGCCTTGGCATCGCGTCATCAACAGCCAGGGGACGATCAGCATCCCCCGTGGCAGCGCCTCCGCCGACGTGCAGCGGGCGCGCCTTGAGATGGAAGGCGTCGAGTTCGACGATGCGGGCCGCGTCGACTTCGACCGCTTTGGCTGGGACGGCCCGTCCGCTGACTGGCTGGCAGCACACGGCCTGCTGCCGCCTCGCTCCCTGAAATCCAGGCCACCACACGACGATGCCACTCAACTGAACCTCTTCTAGCAGACTGGCGGGCTCAAATGAGAACCCTCTACGAATACCGCGGCAACATGCACATGCATACCGTCTACTCGGACGGCGAGGCGACGCACGCCGAGATTGCGCGTGCCGCCATCAACGCCGGGCTGGACTTCATCATCGTCACCGATCACAACGTGTGGGTAGACGGGCTGGAGGGCTATTATGGCGACGCGCCGGGCCAGCGCGTGCTGCTGCTCGTCGGCGAGGAAGTTCACGACGTGCGCCGCCACCCGCAGGCCAACCACCTGCTCGCCTACGGCGTCGAGCGGGAGCTTGCGCCCTACGCGCAGGACCCGCAGGCCGTGATCGACGAGGTGAACGCCAGCGAGGGGCTGTCGTTCCTTGCGCACCCGGTCGAGCGGGCCGCGCCGCTCTTCGACGAGGACGCCCTGCCCTGGCTCGACTGGGAGGTCGAGGGCTACACCGGCATCGAGCTGTGGAACTACATGAGCGAGTTCAAAAGCTACCTGCCGAACCGGCTCGCCGCCGTCCGCGCCGCGCTCAACCCCGACACCGTGATCAGCGGGCCGTTCCCTGAGACGCTCGCTCTGTGGGACCGCCTGCTGCGCGAGGGCAAGCGGGTGAAGGTGATCGGCGGGGCGGACGCACACGGCACGCGCTACAGCCTCGGGCCGATCACGCGGGAGATCTTCCCCTACGAGTACCTGTTCCGCTGCGTGAACACACACATCCTCACGCCGCGCCAGTTCACCGGGGACTACGAGCACGACAAGCAGCTTGTGCTGCAAGCCCTCCGGGATGGGCGCTGCTTCGTCGGCTATGACCTGCCACACCCCACGACAGGCTTCCGCTTCACCGCACAGGGGCACAACTTCGACACCGTGATGGGCGGCTGGATCCGGCTGGGGCACGGCGTCACGCTGCAGATCGTCTCGCCGCTCGTCGCCGACATCCGCCTGATCAAAGACGGCAAGCTGGTCATGCAGGAGACGTCCAGCACGCACCGCACCTACATTGCCAGCGAAACCGGCGCGTATCGCGTTGAGATCTACCTGAACTACAAGGGCAAGCCGCGCGGCTGGATCTTCAGCAACCCGATCTTCATCGTGCCGTAGAACGCCACCCCAAACCCCCTCCGACCTGCGGTCGCTTCGCGACCTCCGGTCACCTCCCCCTTGCAAGGGGGAGGTGTAGAGAAATCGCTCTGCGATTTCTCAATGGCAGTTGGCTGTGCCAACTGCACACTGAGCGGCGCCCCAGGCGCTGCGAAGTTGGGTGGGGGTTTCGCCGTCGCCTTCCACTACGAGCCATAGACAACGTTGTCAGAGCAATTTGTTAATGTTCATCAAGGGGAGGAAGGGCCGCAGGCTGCGGGGCAGGAGGGGGTTCGGCATTCGCCAATCGCAGCCAGCATCGAACCCCGCCAGAGGGGGTGCTGAATTGAGGTTATAACAATCAGGTGGTCTTACGTAGGGGCGGGGCTAAGACCCGCCCCTACCACCTCTACATAAGGCCACGGTAGGGGCAGGTCTGAGACCTGCCCCTACGTACGTTACGTAATGTAAACAGGGGTTCCTCTTCCGCGATTGATTGTTCCTATACCTGTTCGGCGCTATAATAAACCTGTTTCCGAACTGTTGTTCCAATGGTAGGCGAGGGTATGCGTCGTGAGTCGATTCAAGCTAGTCGCAGATTACGCACCCACCGGCGACCAGCCGGAGGCGATAGAGGCACTGGTCGAGGGGCTGAAGAAGGGCTACCAGCACCAGACGCTATTGGGCGCGACCGGCACCGGCAAGACGTTCGTGATGGCCAACATCGTCGAGCGTATCAACCGCCCTACGCTGGTCATTGCGCATAACAAGACTCTGGCCGCGCAGCTTTACAGTGAGTTCAAGTCATTCTTCCCGAACAACGCCGTCGAGTACTTTGTCTCGTATTACGACTACTACCAGCCTGAGGCGTATGTGCCGCAGCACGACCTTTACATCGAGAAGGAAGCCACGATCAACGAGGAGATCGACCGGCTGCGGCTGGCGGCGACCGCCGCTGTGCTCAGCCGCCGCGACGTGCTGATCGTGGCGTCGGTGTCGTGCATCTACGGTATTGGCGACCCCAACACATGGGGCCGCTCGCGGCTGTATGTACGGCGGGGTGAGGTCACGCGGCGCAACAACATCCTCCGCCAGCTTGCCAACATCCAGTACACGCGCAACGACTTCGAGCTTCAGCGGGGCACGTTCCGCGTGCGCGGCGACACGATGGAGATCATGCCCGGCTACAGCAACGAGGTCTACCGCATCTCGATGTGGGGCGACGAGATCGAGCGCATCACCGCCGTCGATCCGCTGACGGGCGAGGTGATCGACGAGCTGGAAGACCTGACCATCTTCCCCGCCAAGCAGTTCATCGCGGAGGACGAGCGGCTTGGCGAGGCAATCGCCAACATCGAGGAGGAGCTTGCCGCACAGCTCAAGTTCCTGCGTGAGCAGGATCGCCTGCTCGAAGCGCAGCGGCTGGAGCAGCGCACGCTCTACGACCTGGAGATGCTGCGTGAGGTCGGGTACTGCGCGGGCATTGAGAACTACTCGCGCCATCTCGACGGGCGTGCGCCGGGCACGCCGCCCTGGACGCTCATCGACTACTTCCCCGACGACTTCCTGCTGATCATCGACGAGTCGCACATGACCATCCCGCAGATCCGGGGCATGTATCACGGCGACCGCAGCCGCAAGGAGACGCTCGTCGAGTACGGCTTCCGCCTGCCGAGCGCGATGGACAACCGCCCGCTGAGCTTTGACGAGTTCCTGCAACGTATCAACCAGGTCATCTACACGAGCGCCACGCCCGGCCCGTTCGAGCTTCAGCACAGCGCCCAGGTTGTCGAGCAGATCATCCGCCCGACCGGGCTGGTCGACCCGGAGGTCGAGGTGCGGCCTGTCGAGGGGCAGATAGACGACCTGCTCGCCGAGATCAACCAGCGCGTCGAGCGGGGCGAGCGCACCTTGGTGACGACGCTCACCAAGAAGATGGCGGAGAAGCTCTCCGACTACCTGATGGAGATGGGCGTCAAGGTCCACTACCTGCACAGCGAGATCGACACCATCCAGCGCGTCGAAATCCTGCGCGACCTGCGCATGGGCGTCTACGACGTGGTGGTTGGCATCAACCTGCTGCGTGAAGGGCTGGACCTGCCGGAAGTGTCGCTCGTGGCGATCCTCGACGCCGACAAGACGGGCTTCCTGCGCTCCGATACCGCGCTGATCCAGACCATCGGGCGGGCGGCGCGCCACGTGAACGGCAAGGCGATCATGTACGCGGACACGATCTCCGACGCGATGCGAGCGGCCATCGACGAGACCAACCGCCGCCGCGAGAAGCAGATCGCGTACAACAAGGCGCACGGCATCGAGCCGGTGAGCATCGTCAAGGCGATCCACGACCTGACCGAGCGGGTCCGCGTTGAGGCGAGGGAGGCCATCAGCCCGACCGAGGCGGTCGAGGGCCTGCCCAGCGACGAACTGGAGCGCATCATCTATGAGCTTGAAGCCCAGATGAAGCAGGCGGCGGCAAACCTGGAGTTCGAGAAGGCGGCGCTGCTACGCGACCAGATCTTTGAACTGCGCGAGTTGCTCGTGCTGCAAACTACCGGGCGGCGTGACGTGCCGATCTGGGAGCAGGACCGCGTGATGCCCATAGCTGACATCCCGGACGAAGCCCCCTAAAGGGGCTCGGACGGGGATGTCAGCTAATCGCTACACGAAGTGTTATTCACCATACGCTGGCGGTGTGATAAAGACGCTGCCAGGGGCCGATCTGGGATCGGCCCCTGCGGTTTGTCAGAAGCGGACGTAGGGGCGCAGCATGCTGCGCCCTTACTCAGCACCCCCTCTGCCGGTGGCCGCCCCGCGCCCTACCATCTCCCCCAGCAGGGGGCGATGCAACCACGCGACGAAGGACAACGTGGAATTGGCTTCGCCAACTCCCTGGCAGAAACGGCTGAGCCGTTTCTGCACTGCCCCTAACAGGGGGAAGTGGCGGCGCTCGCTCCGCGAGCGCCGTCGAAGGGGGTCTGCTACACGAAGCCGCGAAGTTTATTCACGGCGTAGTTGTGTTCTTTCGCAGCGTATATGTGTTCCTGCATCACCCTCTTGCCAAAATCCGCATTCCGTACGACACTGCAAGCAGACTCCCCTGCTATTACCTGCTGCGAGGTCGCCATGGAACAGCCTGTTATCAAGCTGCTGTTTGTCAGTGATAATCCGAACGTCGCTAGCGAGGTTGACCCGGCGCTTGGCGACGCGCCGAATATCCAGGTGCTCGGCACAACGGCAACAGAGGCCGGGGTCGTTGAGCTTATCAAAAGGCAGCAGCCGGATATCGTCGTCGTGGATTACGACATGCTGGGGATCGACGCGGCGGAGGTAACCCGCGCCGTTCACCGTGAGGACGACACCATCCAGGTGATCATGCTGTCGGTCGTGAACAACGCCGAGGACATCCGCGCGGCGATGCGCGCCGGCGCGCGTGACTATCTCGTCACGCCGCTCAAGGCCGGAGAACTGGTCGAAACTGCGCGCTGGCTGATCAACGAGCGGCGGGAGTATGCCCGCATGCAGGCCTTCGTGACGCAGCTTCGCCGCGCCTACGAGGCGCTCTTCACCGACGACAAGGTCGTGCCGCCGACCGTCGTCGAGTTCTTGGAGAAGCAGGCTGCGCTGAAACCCAACGACCGGCTCACGCAGGAGACGCTCGCCGTGGCCTACGCCCGCAACCGCGACTGGCAGAAACTCGCGCCGCTCGCCGCCAAACTCGCAGACGAGCGCTGGCCAGCTTAGAGTCCTGACAGGAACACCGGTAGGGGCAGGTCTGAGACCTGCCCCTACATCATGCACCGTTAAATTCAACCAACCGTAGGGGCATAGCACGCGCAACACCCGCCCCTACAGCGTTATATCGCCGACAATCCGCCCCTAGACCTGGAACTCGCCGTCCTTGTAGAACAGCTCGCCATCCACGATGATCTCGCCGCCGGAGCGCATGTCGCAGATCATGTCCCAGTGAACGGCGGACTCATTCTTCGAGCCGGTGTCCGGGTAGCCCGCGCCGACCGCCATGTGGACCGTCCCGCCGATCTTCTCGTCGAACAGGATGTTCCGCGTGAACTTCTGGATCCCCGTGTTCGTGCCGATGGCAAACTCACCCAGGTAGCGAGCGCCTTCGTCCGTATCGAGCACCGAGTTCAGGAAGTCCTCACCCTTCTCGGCGGTTGCCTTGACGACCTTGCCGTTCTCGAAATACAGTTCGACGCCATCCACCTCACGGCTGTTGTATATCGCCGGGTAGGTGAAGCGCACCCAGCCGTTGACCGAGTCCTCCACCGGGCCGGTGAAGATCTCGCCGTCGGGCATGTTCTTCTTGCCGTCCGCGTTGATGAACACGCGGTCCTTGATCGACAGCGTCAGATCAATGTTTTCGCCCTTCACCTCGACCTTATCGTGCCCCTTGAGCCAATCGACAAGGCGCTGCTGCTCGGCGGCCTTCTCCTTCCAGTAGGCAACCGGGTCGTCAAGGTGCACCATACAGGCTGTATACACGAAGTCCTCGTACTCGCTGAGGCTCATCTCGGCGTCCTGCGCCGAGGCGTGCGTCGGATACTGCGTGAGCGTCCAGCGCAGTTCGCCCGTCGCCTGCCGTTCCATGAAACGCTGCGAGATGACCCGGTTCGCCGCGCGGGAGCGCGCCATCTTGGCCGGGTCCACGTTGGAGAGCTCTTTCGTGTTGACATCCGCAATCAGCGCGATGTCCACGTCGATGTTCTCGATGATCCACTTCGAGAGTTCGGGCACGTAGTCAAGCTGCTCGTCGCTCGCGTACTTGTAGAAGATCTCCGATGCACCGCTCGGCGACATGCGGAAGAAGGCGTTGCCGCCTGCCAGCAGCACGTACTTGTACACGGCGAGCGCCAGTGGCTCGGCGACCGGGTCGAGGACGCGAATCTGCACGAGGTCGCCCTTGTTGATGCCGCCGGTCGAGTAGTTCACCAGTACATCGGCCAGTTTATCGACACGTGGGTCCATGATGCTTCATCTCCTTAAGGGTACTGAATCCCGTTAAACCTGGAACTCGCCGTCCTTGTAGAACAGCTCGCCATCCACGATGATCTCGCCGCCGGAGCGCATGTCGCAGATCATATCCCAGTGCACCGCCGACTCGTTCTTCGAGCCGGTGTTGGGGTAGCCTGCGCCAACGGCCATGTGGACCGTCCCGCCGATCTTCTCGTCGAACAGTATGTTCCGCGTGAACTTCTGGATCCCCGTGTTCGTGCCGATGGCAAACTCGCCCAGGTAGCGAGCGCCCGCATCGGTGTCGAGCACGCTGTTGAGGTACTCCTCACCCTTCTCGGCGGTCGCCTTGACGACCTTGCCGTTCTCGAAGTACAACTCGACGCCGTTCACCTCGCGGCTGTTGTAGATGGCCGGGTAGGTGAAGCGCACCCAGCCGTTGACCGAGTCCTCCACCGGGCCGGTGTAGATTTCGCCATCGGGGAAGTTGCGCTTGCCGTCGGCGTTAATGAACACACGGTCCTTGATCGACAGCGTCAGGTCGATGTTCTCCCCCCGCACCTGCATCTGCTCCTTGCCCTTCAGCCAGTCGATGAGGCGCTGCTGCTCGGCGGACTTCTGCTGCCAGTAGGCGACGGGGTCAGGCTCGTTCACCATGCACGCGCCGTACACGAAGTCCTCGTACTCGCTGAGGCTCATCTCGGCGTCCTGCGCCGAGGCCTGCGTCGGGTACTGGGTGAGCACCCAGCGCATCTCGCCCGTCCCCTGCCGCTCCATGAAGGCCTGCATGGCCGGGTGGTTGGCCTTCTGCACGCGGGCGATCTTGGCGGGGTCAACGTTCGAGAGGGCCTTGGTGTTCGATGGGGCGCGGATGGCTATCCGCACGTCGATGTTCTCCATAAGCCACTTGAAGGTGGGGTCGCCCACATCAAGCTGCTCGTCGCTGGCATACTTGTAGAGAACCTCGTCCGCACCGCTCGGCGCCATGCGGAAGATGACGTGCCCGCCCGCCTCCAGCACGCGCTTGTAAACGGCAAGGGCCAGCGGCTGAGCCAGCGGCTCGTACAGGTGAATCATGACCAGGTCGCCAGGTTGGATGGCAACGGAGTAGTTGACCATCACCTCTGCGACCTTCTCGACTCGTGGGTCCATACGGCGATTGCTCCTTGGTGCAAGACCTCAGCGTTGAAACATAACGGGGCGCAGGTACGTCCACAATCAGAGGGGCGAAACTCGCGTTTCGTCAGACAAAGCGGACTATAGCACAAAGGCACGGGGTGATCAAAACAGGCAAAGGCCCTCAGACCCCTTTGCCCCTTCGCGGCTGTTGGCCCCTCATCGGCCACACATGGAGCCGCGTAAGTTCGTGCAGGTTGCGCGACGCGAAACCTACCAGGTAAAACACTAGAAACGTTTTGCACGTCGCGGCGATGATGATTTTCCCGGTAGCCTGGGGGTGAGAGACCATCCCCCACCCCCCGATTGACTCTCCCCCCGTGTAACGTTAGACTGACGTTAAGCGTTGATTGGCGGTATCACACAAGGAAGTTCAACACCGATGCTTTTCACCAGGGAAGAGATCGAGCAACGCGAGCGAGAGACCCTCGCCCCCTACGCGATCAAGAGCGGCGACTCGCGTGGCCGCGTGTACCCGGAACCCGAGCCGACGCACCGCACCGCCTTCCAGCGCGACCGGGACCGCATCCTGCACACAACCGCGTTCCGGCGGCTGGAGTACAAGACGCAGGTCTTCGTCAACCACGAGGGCGACTACTTCCGCACGCGCCTGACCCACACGCTGGAGGTTGCGCAGATCGGGCGCACGCTGGCGCGGATGCTCGGCGCGAACGAGGACCTCGTCGAGGCCATCTGCCTGGTGCACGACATCGGGCACCCGCCGTTCGGCCACTCCGGCGAGGAGGCGCTCGCAGCGCTGATGGAGGAATACGGCGGGTTTGATCACAACCAGCAGGCACTGCGCATCGTCACCTACCTGGAAAACCGCTACAAGGACTGGCGCGGCCTCAACCTGACCTACGAGGTGCGCGAAGGCATCGTCAAGCACGAGACGGAATACGACGTGAGCAACGTCTCGCCGGAGTACGAGCCGGGCAAGCAGGGCAGCCTTGAGGCGCAGATCGCCAACGCCGCCGACGAACTGGCCTACACCGCCCACGACCTCGACGACGGGCTGTATGCCGGGCTGATCACCCCGCGCCAGCTTGACGGCATCGCGCTGTGGGAGCTTGGCAAAGAGCAGCTTGGCTTTACCTCGGCGGAGTTCGACGAACTGACCCGCCACCAGTTGATCCGGCGGCTGATCGGCATCCTCGTGCGTGACGTGGCCCAGGCGACGCACGAGCGCCTCGAGAAGTACAACCCGCAATCTCCCGAGGAGCTTCAAAGCCTGCCCACGACCGTCATCGGGCACAGCGAGGAGATGAGCAAGCACGTGCGCGAGCTTAAGGACTTCCTCTACAAGAACATGTACCGTCACTATCGCGTCGTGCGGATGGCGAAGAAGGCCGAGCACTTCATCACCGAGCTGTTCTATGCCTACCTGGAGGAGCCGGAGCAGCTACCGACCTCCACCCAGCAGCGATGGCGCGAGGGCACCGACTCGCTCGGCTGCGTCGTCGGCGACTATATTGCCGGGATGACGGACCGTTACGCGCTCCAGGAATACCAGAAGCTCTTCGACCCGTACACGCTGGCGTAGGCTCGCCTCACGCCGGGTGCCCCGGAAGCTCCAACCCGGTGAACATCGGGTAGAGATTCGCGGCCCAGTCGCGGATGGCCTCCCAGTCGCGGATATCGGTGGCCGGCTCGGAGCTGGCTAGCTGCCGCCAGGGGAAGGACAGCGTCTGCGGGTCAAACTTGCCGCCGAACAGCGCCACCGCAACCGGCGTGAGCCACGGCAGCCGCGCCAGCTCTGCGTCAAGCTGGTCAAGCGACTCCTGCCACTCGTGCTCGTCGTGCGGGTCATGAACCGGGCCGAGCGCAAAGACCGCCACGGGTCGCTCCGAGAGCGCCGCCCGGAACCGGGACAGGAACCGGATTGCGTCTTTGTGCCAGTGGTGCATGTACAGCGCCGCACCGAGCACGATGGGGCCATACCCCGCCAGCGTGCGGACCTGCCGGGCGGGCATCACATCCGCCGGAAGCCCGCTTCTGTTCAGCGTCTGCGCGATCACCTCGGCCACTTCCTGCGTCGAGCCATAGCGGGTTGCATAGGCAACCAGAACGCGTGTGGACATGATCGCCTCCTGATGCTTCACTTCAACCTGCGTCTGTGCAGATTACGCGACGATTCTCGCTGCAAGCGGCCCGATGCGACGGGGTGAGGGTTGTGTGAGGAGCCGGCCCGGTGAGCAGGAGACGTCGCCAGGATCAACGGCCTCAAGAATGTGGGGGAAGCTCAAGGGGTGATGTTTGAGGTCAGCCTCATTGTAAGGCGGGTCCGCCCTGCGAGTCAATCGGCACGCGAGCAGGCGCGCCCTGCCTGAGCCGAGAGCGCTCCCCTGCTTGACCGTACAGGGTATTCCCCGTACACTCTTGCCAGATATCCGCTTGAATATCTTCAAGCAGCAAACTGCCGGGCGGGGGGTGAAGCGGCGAGCGCGACGACGAATCTTTGACACGCGCCCGCTTTTGCGGCATGGTATCGTCCCTTGGACCGGGTAGTGGACCATGAGCGAACGAAAGTACTGGGTAGGCTTCAGCCTGGTCAAAGGCATCGGCCCGGTGCGGGTGCGCCAGCTTCTGGAGTGCTTCGGCACGCTCGGCGAGGCATGGCGCGCCGCCCCGGACGATCTGAGCGCCGCCGGGCTGGACCGCCGCGCGCTGAACAGCCTGATCGAGACGCGCCAGCGGGTAGACCTCGACGCCGAGCTAGCCCGGCTGGATAAGCTCGGCATTGCGGTGCTCACCTGGGAGGACGAGGACTACCCGCGCCTGCTGGCCAACCTGCGGAGCATCGATCACGCGCCGCCGGTGCTGTACCTGCGCGGGAGCCTCGCCGAAACGGACGAGTGGTCGCTCGCCGTCGTCGGGACGCGCCGCGCCACGCCCTACGGGCGGCAGGTGACGCACCAGCTTGCCGGGGAACTGGCCGCCAACGGCCTGACGATCGTCAGCGGGCTGGCGCGGGGCCTCGACGCCGAAGCGCACCAGGCAGCGCTTGCCGCCGGGGGCCGCACGATCGCGGTGCTGCCCTGTGGGCTTGACACGATCTACCCGCCGGAGCACCGGCGTCTGGCCGCCGACATCATGCAGAGCGGCGCAGTTATGACGATGTTCCCGCTCGGCACAAAGCCCGTCGCGCCGAACATCTCCGCCCGCAACCGGCTGATCAGCGGGCTGGCGCGGGGTGTGCTCGTGACCGAGGCGGGCGAGAAGAGCGGTGCGCTGATCACCGCGCGGCACGCGCTCGAACAGGGGCGTGAGGTGTTCGCCGTGCCGGGCAACATCACCACAAGCGGCAGCATCGGCACGAATCAGCTTATTCAGGACGGCGCGCACCCGGTCCTGAGCGTGCAGGACGTGCTCGACGTGCTCAACCTGGAGCGGGTTGCCGCCTACGCCGACGCACGTGAGAACCTGCCCGCTGTGAACGACGACGAGCGCGCGGTGCTGGCATCACTCGGCGCTGAACCGCTGCACATAGACGAACTCGTACAGCGCTGCGGGCTGGCCGTACACGCCGCGAACAGCGCGCTCGTCATGCTGGAGCTTAAAGGCATGGTGCGCCAGGTCGGGCCGATGACGTACGTCCGAGCCTGAGCGACCGTTTAGCACCGGATAGCAAGAAGAAGGAACTGATGACCAACGCATACGCCCTGATCATGGCTGGCGGCGCTGGCACGCGCCTGTGGCCCTTAAGCCGGGAAAACCGGCCCAAACCGCTCATCAAGCTCGTGGACCGCGAGCGCTCGATGTTCCAGATCGCCGTCGAGCGGCTGGACCCGCTGTTCCCGCCGGAGCGAGTGCTCGTCGTGGCGAACGCCACGCTGACGCCGCAGCTTCAGGAGCAGGCCCCGGCCATCCCGCCGGAGAACTTCATCGTGGAGCCTTCCGGGCGGAACACCGCCCCGGCGATCGGGCTGGCTGCCGTGCACCTGCTGCACCGCGATCCGGAAGCTGTGCTGGCAGTGCTGACCGCAGATCACTACATTCAGGATGAGGCCCGCTTCCGTGAGGTGCTGGGGGCGGCGGTTGAGGTCGCCGCGAGCGGCGGCATCGTGACGCTGGGCATCGAGCCGGACTACCCGGCGACGGGGTTCGGCTATATCGAGCGCGGGGCGCTCGCGCGGACCGTCAACGGCGTGGACGTGTACACGCTCAAACAGTTCCGCGAAAAGCCCGACGAGGCCACCGCCGAACGCTACGTCGCGAGCGGGCAATATAGCTGGAACAGCGGCATGTTCATCTGGCAGGCCGCCCGCGTGATGGCGGAGTTTGAGCAGCACGCGCCAGACATTTACACATCTCTTACGCAAATCAGAAGCAGTGTCGGCGAGGCCCGTTATAATGAAGTGCTGCATGAGGTCTGGCCGACTATACGAAAGATCTCCATCGATTACGCCGTCATGGAGCATGCCGATACCGACGTATTCGTCATCCCGGTGGAGATGGGCTGGAGCGACATAGGCAGCTTTGATGCGCTATACGATATTCTGTCCGCGAGCGGCGAACCTGTCGCCCGGCCAGACAGTACCATCATGGTGGATACAACTAGCACTCTGGTTATGAGTGATAAGCTGGTCGCGACCATCGGGCTGGAAGATGTGGTCATTATTGAGACGGATGATGCCCTGCTGGTATGCCGTCGCGACCGGGCACAGGACGTGAAGCAGATCGTCGAGAGGTTGAAGAAGGAGAACCGGGACCGGTATCTATGACTGAGACTTTATTCGCGTATTGTGTGAAGTGTAAAACGAAGCGCCCGATCAAGGACGCCGAGCCGACCTTCACAAAGAGCGGCCAGCCCGCGACGAAGGGCGTCTGCCCGGAATGCGGCACGACGCTCTACCGCATGGGCGAGACGCCCGCGCATGAGGGTCTGCCCCGCCCTGAGCCTGCCCCCCGGGCAAGCAAAAGCAAGCGCAGCAAAAGCAGCAAGAGCACGGGCAAGGACAGGGGCAAGAGCAGCAACGGGCAGCGGCGTGGCAAGCTCGTGATTGTCGAGTCCCCGGCGAAGGCGCGCACCATTGAAAACTACCTGGGCAAGGGCTACAAGGTCCGGGCTTCGATCGGGCACGTGCGTGACCTGCTCAAGTCGAAGCTCTCGGTTGACATCGAGAACAACTTCGAGCCGAGCTACCGCGTGCCCAACGACAAGCGCGAGCTGGTGAAGGAGCTTAAGGAAGCCGCGGCAAAGGCCGAGGAAATCTACCTGGCAACCGACCTCGACCGCGAAGGCGAGGCGATTGCCTGGCACCTGATGGCCGCCGCCGAGATCGACGCGGACCGCGCACGCCGCGTGGTGTTCAACGAGATCACCCCGGACGCGATCCGCGAGGCCTTCAAGCGCCCGCGCAGCATCGATATGAACCTGGTCGACGCGCAGCAGGCGCGCCGCATCCTCGACCGGCTGGTGGGCTACAAGCTCAGTCCGCTGCTGTGGGAGAAGGTCCGCCCGCGCCTGTCGGCGGGCCGCGTGCAGTCGGTCGCCGTGCGGCTGGTCGTCGAGCGCGAGCGTGAGATCGAGAACTTCACGCCTGAGGAGTACTGGACCATCGAGGCGGACCTTGCCCGCCAGGCCGAGCGCGACAACCCCGACCGCCTGAGCTTCCGCGCGCGGCTGCACCGCATCCGTGGGGAGCAGGTCGACCTCCCCAACGAGGAGGCCGTCAAGCCCATCCTTGAAGAGCTTGAGCGGTCGGAGTTCATCGTTGACTCCGTCAAGCGCGGCGAGCGCAAGCGCAACCCGTCGCCGCCCTTCACGACGAGCACGATGCAGCAGGAGGCATCGCGCCGCCTGGGCTTCACGGCGCGCAAAACGATGTCCGTCGCCCAGCAGCTTTACGAGGGCATCGACATCGGCAACGGCGGCGAGGTCGGCCTGATCACGTACATGCGTACGGACAGCCTCAACATCGCCGAGCAGGCCCAGCGTGAGGCCGCCGCGTTCATCCGTGAGGAGTACGGCCCGGAGTACGCGCCGGAGACGTTCAACCAGTACACGAACTCGACGAAGGGCGCGCAGGAGGCGCACGAGGCCATCCGGCCCACGAGCGTCCGGCGCACGCCTGAGGCGATAGCCAGGTACCTCACGCGCGATCAACTCCGGCTGTACAGGCTGATCTGGCAGCGCTTCGTCGCCAGCCAGATGACGCCCGCCGAGTACGACACCATCCGTGTGGACGTGCTGGCAGGGCCGGCAGGCGCTTCCAACGGTGACCGCCCGTACCTGTTCCGCGCCTCCGGCTCGACGCTGCGCTTCCGGGGCTTCCTGGCGGTGTACGCGGACTTCGTGGACGACGACACCCCGCCCGACGAGGAACTCGACCGGGTGTTCCCGGAGCTTGTCGCGATGGAGCCGCTCGACCTGCTGGCGCTGCTGCCGGAGCAGCACTTCACGCAGCCGCCGCCCCGCTACACCGAGGCGACGCTGGTGAAGGCGCTGGAGGAGTACGGCATCGGGCGGCCCAGCACCTACGCGCCGATCATGCAGACCATCCAGCAGCGCGGCTACGTCGAGCTGGATGGCAAGCGGCTCGTGCCGACCGAAACCGGCATCATCGTCAACGACCTGCTGGTGAAGTACTTCCCTGAGATCGTGGATGTGGGCTTCACGGCGGAGATGGAAGCAGAGCTTGACGAGATAGCTTCCGGCGAGCGCGAGTGGGTTCCGGTGGTGCGCGAGTTCTATGAGCCGTTTGAGCACGAGCTTCAGCGCGCCCGCGAGGACGCGCCGGACATCGACCTCGGCAATGAGGAGATCGGTCGCTCGTGCCCGAAGTGCGGCGGCAACCTCGTGCTGCGCTGGGGGCGGTTCGGCAAGTTCATCGGCTGCGCCAACTTCCCGCAGTGCCGCTACACCGAGCCCTGGCTGGAGAAGATCGGCGTGCAGTGCCCGGTGTGCGGCGGCGACATCGTCGAGCGCAAGACGCGCCGGGGCCGCACCTTCTACGGCTGCTCCAACTACCCGGAATGCGAGTGGACAAGCTGGAAGCGCCCGCTGCGCACCCCATGCCCTGTCTGCGAGGGGCTGATGGTGGTGAAGAACAAGGACTGGGCGCAGTGCCTGAACTGCGAGGAGCAGGTCCGGCTGGAGGTCATCGAGCCGGAGAGCGAAGGCGAAACCACCTAGCGCCGGGGTTTACGACGATAACGGACTAACAGGGGCGCAGGTTGCATGATTGCTTGCGCCCCTGCCGCATCATGACCATTCACACAGGGCTTCCTGCAGATGGCTGACGCGATTCCTGTTCCACCCGAGGCAGAGCAAGCGCTCGCGCTCCTAGAGCAGCAGCTTAGCGACGCGCTTGTGGCTGTCTATCTTCACGGTTCGGTAGTGGCGGGTGGGCTGCGCCCCGATAGCGACGTTGATCTGCTCGCGGTAGTTGATCGCCCGCTGCTCCCTTCAGACAGCGCCCGTCTTGTAGCCGAACTGATGAAAATCTCGAAGCACCCTCGTGAGGGCAGCGCCACCCGCCCCCTTGAGGTGATCATCGTCCAGCGCGCCAACCTCAGCGCGTCCATCTACCCGGCGCGGAGCGAGTTCCTCTACGGGGAATGGCTGCGTGATGCGTTCGAGGCGGGGGAAGTGCCCGCGCCGGAGTCCAACCCCGACCTCACGCTGGTGCTGGCGCAGGCCCGGCAGCGGGCCCAGGCGCTGATCGGCCCCGCCGCAAACGAGGTGCTGCCCGCCATCCCGCAGGCCGATATCCGCCGCGCCATCGGCGACGCCCTCCCGGCTTTGCTCGCGGATCTCGAAGGGGACGAGCGGAACGTTCTGCTGACGCTCGCGCGCATGTGGCGCACGCTCGTGACGGGGGAGTTTGTCTCAAAGGATGCTGCCGCCGAATGGGCGGAAGCCCGCCTGCCCGCCGAACATGCCGCCGTGCTCGCCGATGCGCGGAAGGGTTACCTGGGCACAGGCAAAGACAACTGGCAAACCCGGCGGCAAGAGGCCCGGCAAACTGCCGATTATCTGCACGAGTGCATCGTCTCGGCTTTGTAACACCCTCACCGGCTTATTCCCTCATGCCCCTGCCCCGAAGCGGTTTGTTTACCTCCCACCCACCCCTTCTACCCAATTTGCCTACTTGTGTATGGTCAAGGCATGGGTACAATAGCTAGAGACGGATTTCCAACCTTGCCCGACCTGCGGTTTACCTGTACTCACCGGGCGGTTGATTCTCTCAAGGACAAGGAAGGTCGGATACCATGTCAGACCAGCTTGAAAAGCTTAGACCGGCACTCATCCCGCTGGCCGTACTGATCGTTGCCGCCGTGCTGGGTTACATGTGGGGCGCTTCCAGCACACGCATTGTTGACACCGGGCCATGGCAGCTTGAGACCGGCTACCTGGGAATGTACGTGCAGGCTACCGCCGATGCATATGCGCTGGATGGCAACTCGGACCTGGCGCTCAGCCGCCTGTCCTTCCTCTGTCAGGAGGAGGGCGATATTGAAGCGGCTGCCGCCGCCGCCTCCGAGCTTTACGGCGCCGACCCGGTTAAACTCGCCAACCTCGACCAGTTGATGACGCTCACCATGACCGGCGTTGCGGAGAATGAGGAAGCCGGGGTCTGCAACAACCGCCCCGTCGGTACACTGGCGGCCATCGGGCGCACCATAGCGCCACTCCTGCTGTTCCTGCTGGCGCTGGGCCTTGTGGGGTACGGGCTGTGGTCAGCCGATATGCTCGACCAGGTGATGGACCGCCGCCGCGAGCGCCCGCGCGAGGAGACGGTGGAGAGGGTCACGCCGCCCGCGCGTGCCGCCGTGCCGCCTGTGACCGAGGACACCGCGCCATCGACCAGCGCGCAGGCCGCCCCGGCGGAGGAGAAGCCCGCAGCAGAGGAGCCGCGCCGTTCGCCGTTCTCCGTCATCCCCGGCTTCGGGCGCAGGCGCGAGCGCGAAGAGCCCGCCGAGCCGCCGAGTGCCGCCGCCGCCGGTGCGCGCATCTCGCGGCAAGCTGAGAAGACCGACTTCGAGGCCATCGGGCAGGAGCCGCCGCTCGTACAATTCATGACGACCTACCTGCACGGCGATGACCTCTACGACGACTCGTTCAGCATTGAGTCCGCCTCCGGCGAGTTCCTCGGCGAGACCGGCGTCGGCATCTCCGAAACCGTGGATTCGGTATCCGAGGCCAAAGACGTGACTGCGCTGGAGGTGTGGCTGTTCGACAAGAACGACATCCGCACCGTCACGAAGGTGCTCATGAGCGACTTCGCCTTCAACGACGAGTCGATCCGTGCGAGGCTCGCGCCGAAGGGCGAGGCGGTGCTGGCGCAGGCAGGCAAGAAGGTGCTCCTGCAAACCGCGACGCTCCGCGTACAGGCCCGCATTGTGGACCTCTCCTATGCGGAGGGGACCGTGCCCGCCAACAGCGTGATCGAGCGCATCACGATTGAGCTGGCGGCCTGGCGTCGCAACGGCCAGGGCGACCGGCCTGTGAGCAGCGGCAGCGCGTTCGACGACTACGACTTCCCGCCGCGCGGCAACCTGCCGGGGTAGCCCACACCACAAAAAGCATCAGGCCCGGGTCGTGCTGACCCGGGCCTGTTTTGATTCCACGTATGCCGAAGCGGCGGCACTCAACCGATGTCAACGATCTTGAAGACGATCTCGCCCGCCGGCGCGTTGACTCGCACCGTATCGCCGATCTTGCGCCCAAGCAGCGCCCGCCCAAGCGGCGACTCGTCCGAGATTTTGCCGTTGCTCGGGTTCGCCTCGACCTGCCCGACAATCTGGTACACTTCGGGCTCGTCCTCGCCGTCCTCCAACACGTGGACGCGTGAGCCAAGCCGGACGGTATCGCCGCTCGCCGCGTCCATGTCGATGATCTGCGCGTTGCGGAGCAGCGTTTGCAGCTCCTGGATGCGCCCCTCAAGGAAGCTCTGCGCCTCCTTTGCGGCGGCGTAGTCGGCATTCTCGGAGAGGTCGCCCAGCTCAATCGCCGCCTTCAGGCGGGCGGCGAGCGCGGGCCGCTCGACCTCGACCTTGTGCTTAAGCTCGGCCTGCAGCGCCTCGTACGCTTCGCGCGTCATCGGATACGTGTTGTCCGCCATCGTGGTTCTTACCACCCTCTAGCTCATCAAATCCCGGCTTTGCGTGCTAAATCAAGCCTTCAAGCAGCGTCACGGTCATTGCTTTTGCTTCGAGGTCCACATTCTTGATCACGTCCGGAATGGCAGGGATGAGGATCTCCTTGCCCTCCGGCGTCGTGATAATGTAGACATCGTTCGCGCCCGTTTCGATGTAGCCTGTCAGGACGCCCAGCTCGACACCCTCATCCGTCACAACCTTCATCCCCTCAAGCTGGTACAGATAATACTCGCCCTCCTCAAGGGGAACAGCGTCGGATATGTGGACGTGCACGAAAAGCTCGCGCAGCGCTTCTGCCTCGTCCCGGTCGTTGACCTCTTTAAACTTTATCAACCGACCGATCTTGTGGCTGCGCACGTGCTCCACGGTGTACGGCTCGTGATTCGGGCCGACATACAGCATCTCGACGTCCGCCAGGCGTTCCGGGTAGTCGGTCAGAACCTTCATCGCGATCTCGCCGCGCACACCGTGCGGGCGCACGACCCGGCCCACAATCAAGAACTCAGGCTCAGGAGATTCGTTCGTCCCGCCCTCTGAGCCTGGCTGTTCTTGCCTGCTATCCGGTTTTCTGCGTGGACGGCGACGATGCTGCCTCATGGGTTGCACTGGCTTACACGATTTCCAGGGTCACGCGTTTGCCCTGCTTCGCCGCGATTACACGGAGCAGGGTACGCATGGCGTTTGCCACCCGCCCATTCCGGCCAATCACGCGCCCCATGTCCTCTGGCGCGACCGACAACTCCAGGATGACAGAGGTTGCGCCCTCGATCTCTGTCACCCTCACCTGGGATGGGTCGTCGACTAGAGACTTCGCGATGTACTCGACCAGCTCCTTCATTGGGCGCCTCCTTGCAGGAGAAAGGTTTGGTAAAAACGGGTGCGAGTAAAGTCAGGTGGCGCAATCCCTCTCAGGTGGGACTACTCGGCCTCAGCCTCGGTTTCGGCCTCCTGCTCCACCTCCGCCTGAGCCGGCTCCTCCGCCTTGGCGGAGTCCTTAGCCCGGGCAGGGGCAGACGCCTTCTGTGTTGCCGCGCCCTCAGCGATCTCCACCTCACCGAGCACACTCTCAAGGGGCTCACCGGCGCGCAGCCGCTCATACAGCGCATACGTGCCGTGCGTCTTCATCAGGCGCACGACGGACTCGCTCGGCTGGGCGCCGTTGCTCAACCAGTACAGCGCGCGGGCGTGGTCGATCTGAACGGTCTCAGGGTTCGTACGCGGGTTGTAGAAACCAATAGACTCAATATAGCGCCCATCGCGGGGGGTGCGGCTGTCCGTCACCACAATACGGTAGCTCGGCTGATTCTTGGCCCCTACACGGCGCAGTCGAATACGTACCATTGTCTGGAATTGCTCCTTCTATACGTGAGTTTCTAGTAACCTACTCGACAGCTTGTGAAGCTGGTGTCCTTACATTTACAAACAACTTGCCGCGGCTACCCCCCGGAAGGGCGCAGCCGTTTACTTAAACAGCCCCCGGAAGTCGCCGAAATTGCCCGGCGTCTTCTGCTTGGTGAGCTTCTTCATCATACGTTGTGCCTGCTGGAACTGCTTGATGAGCTGGTTCACTTCCTGCACGCTGGTGCCGCTGCCTGCCGCGATGCGCCTGCGGCGGCTGGCGTTCAGGAGGCGCGGTTTTTCCCGCTCCGCAGGTGTCATGGAGTTCATTATAGCCTCAAACGTCTTGAGTTGTCTATCGATCTGGTCCTGCGGCAGCGCGTTGGCGACCTGCCCCAGCCCGGCAAGCTCCAGGATCTGCGTGAGCGGCCCGAGCTTCTTCATCTGCTTGAGCTGCTTGCGGAAGTCCTCCAGCGTGAAGCTGGCATCGAGCAGCTTGCGCTGCATCTCCTCCGCCTCAGCTTCCTCGATGTCAAGCGCCTCCGCCCGCTCGATCAGCGTCAGGACGTCACCCATGCCCAGGATACGGCTCGCCAGCCGGTCGGGGTGGAACTCCTCCAGCCCGTCCAGCTTTTCGCTCACACCCAGGAACTTGATCGGCACGCCGGTGACTTCACGCATCGAGATGGCCGCGCCGCCACGAGCATCGCCGTCCACCTTGGTGAGGATCAGCCCGGTCAGGCCGACCGCATCGTTGAAGCCCTGCGCGATGTTGACAGCTTCCTGGCCGGTCATCGAGTCCGCGACGAGCAGGATCTCCTTCGGCTCGACCCGCTGCTTGATCGCCTTCAGCTCGTCCATCATGGTCTCGTCGATCTGGAGGCGGCCAGCCGTGTCCACGATGACGACGCTGTGATTCTCGCGGCGGGCAAGCTGCACGCCGTTGTAGGCGATCGCCGGCGGCGCGGGGTCGGTCCCCTCGCTGTGCACGGGGATGTCAAGCTGCTTGCCGAGCGAGATGAGCTGTTCGACGGCGGCGGGCCGGTACGTGTCCGCCGCGACGAGCAGCGGCCTGTGGCCTTTCCGGCGCAGGTGCAGCGCCAGCTTGCCAGCAGTGGTCGTCTTACCGGAGCCCTGCAGACCGACGAGCATGATGACGTGCGGGGTGTTGCCCGCCAGGTTCAGACGGCCCGGCTTGCCGAGCGTGCTGATCAGCTCTTCGTGCACGATCTTCACGACCTGCTGGCCCGGCGTGAGGCTCTTCTGCACCTCAACGCCGACCGCACGCTCGCGCACCCGCTTGACAAAGGACTTGACCACGCTGTAGTGGACATCCGCCTCCAGCAGCGCCATGCGGATCTCCCGCATCGCAGCGTTGACGTCGTCCTCCGTCAGCTTGCCGTGCTTGCGCAGGTCGCTGAAGATACCTTGCAGTCTATCGCTAAGGCTCTCGAATACAGGCATGACTTACCACTCTGCTCCTGACACGGTCACAAGGGACGGATTTTAGTGTATGCACAGGCATTCGTCAAGAAGCGCCCGGCAGCCCTTCCGAAGGCTCCCCTGCGAGATTCTCAACTGATGTGTCAATAATACCACATTCCACGCGCTATATTTTTTAACATACCACTATCTAGCAGGAATCTAACACGCGGGGGCCGCAAAGGTAGCATCTTTGCCCTCACCCCAGACGGCTGCTGCCGTACCGGGGGGCAATTGTTATGACATTGCAACTCCCACGCCCAGCCGATACAATCCCGCCCTATGGACGAGAACCCTTTTTCCAAACATACCCAGCGGAACCAGCGCATCGACCTGGACCGCACTGTACGGACCCGGCCTATCCCGCGTGACTGGTACGACGACAGGCCGCCGTATGGCCCGCCGCCGGGGTCGAGCATCCCCGGCCCGCCGAGACCGCGCCCGGTCCCGCACCGGCGCAAAAAGCGCCGGGGCCTGCCCCGGCTGCTGCGCATTGTGCTGCAGCTTGCGGCGGCAGGCGTGCTGTTCATGCTTGCGCTGACGGTCGTCATTGCGGCCATCTATGTGATCGCCCCGCCGCCGCGCACGAATATCCTCGTGCTCGGTGTGGACGCGCGCCCCGGCGAGAGCATGGCGACCCGCACCGACACAATCATCCTGGTCACCGTCGATCCCGGTGGTCCGTACACGGGAATGCTGTCCATTCCGCGTGACCTGTACGTGGACATCCCCGGCTACGCCTCAAACCGGATCAACGCCGCGCACGTTCTTGGCGAGCTAGAGGAGGAAGGGCGCGGACCGGAGAAGGTCATCGAGACCGTCGAGGCGAACTTCGGCGTGCCCGTGCACCGCTACGTGCGCCTCAACTTCGAGGGTTTCGTCGCCATTGTCGACGCGGCTGGCGGCGTGACGGTGGACGTGGAAAAGCCGTTTGTCGATACAGCCTACCCCACGCCGGACTACGGCACGATGACAGTGGAGTTTGAGGCGGGCCGCCAGCACATGGACGGCGAGCGGGCGCTCCAGTACGCGCGCAGCCGCCACGCCTCCACCGACTACGACCGCTCCGCGCGGCAGCAACAAGTGATCGCCGCGCTGATCAAGCGGCTGATCAACCCGCTGAACTGGTGGCGGCTGCCGGGGGTCTTTCTGGCGTACACCCAGCACGTCGACACGAACCTGACCGTGGTCGACGCGGTGGCGCTGGCCCCCGCCGTGCTGTGGGTCGGGCCAGATGGCATCGATCAGCGCACCTTCGAGCCGGGTATGATGACGGGGCGCACCACCGAGGCAGGCGCCTCCGTCCTCGAACCATCGTGGCCCGCCATCAACGCGGTGATCGAAGAGATGTTTAAAGACTGAGCAGCGAGGCGGCCCCCCTCTGCCAGTGGTTGCCTTCACAAAGCAGACGGACAATTTGGCTGTGATAGCATCCTGCGTGGCGGCTGCCGCTGGAACCCCCTCCGTGCGACCCGGAGGGGGTTCGGCATCGGGCATTCGCAGCCAGCTCGTCAAAAGTGTCGTGTCCCCACCCCAGCCTATGAGGGGGCGATTCTAGCCGTCACAAAACAAACTGCCCCCTTCTATGGGGAAGTAGCGGCCCGAAGGGTCGCCAAAGGGGGGCCGGCCTCGGGTAATTGCAGATAGCTCAGCAGAAGTGTTACACAACCAGTCTGCCGGGGCAGTTGGGTGGGGGTTCAACGTAGCCTTCACACAGGCAGGGCCTGCCCGGCCCGCTCCCTTTCTACTCAAACAGGTGGGCGCGCTGCTGGAGCGTCAGCCCGGAGTCGTTGTTCTCGGTGGGGCGGCGCTCGTTGAGCATGTTCATGTGCTCGACAAGCAGGCGGCGGCTCAGTTCGTAATCTTTGGCCTCAATCGCATCAACGATCCGCCGGTGATAGTCCCACACCTTCTGCAGATACGACAGGTCACGGTACAGGTGCAGGCCAAATGCCTCGTATGCCTCCCAGAACGCCTCCAGAAAGCCGTACACAAACGGGTTCTCCAGCCGCGAGAAGATCAGCAGGTGGAAGGCGCGGTGCTGGTGCGCGGGCATCTGCGCGGGCTCATGCTGTAACTGCTGCTCCGCTGACGCAATCAACTCGCGCAGTTCCGCGATGTCCTCCGGCGTCAGGCGGCTGACGGCCTGCTCCCAGAAAAAGATCTCCAGAGCGTCGCGCATCTGGCGCAGATGCGCGAAATTGCGCCCGTCCAGCCCGATGGCATACAGCGCGCTGAGCATCACCGCCGGGGCAAAGGTGTACTCGACCACCTGCGTGCCGCGCCCGGGCTTGATCTCCACCATGCCAAGCGCCCGCGCGATCTCGAGCGCCTCGCGCGTCTTGGCAACACTCACACCCAGCTCGCGGCTGATGTCCTGAATCGTTGGAAGCTGATCGCCGGGCTGGTAACCGTTCTCCACAATAAAACGCAGAATATCGGACTGAAGGGCAGAAAGCCGCACCGTATCGCGTTCCTCTCGCTAATAGTCGGATTGATCTGATCAGTTTATCAGATGAATTTACCCATTCTACCGCGAGGAAGGGGGAGGCGTCAATCAGGGTGAGCCGGGCGGGCAAGCTCGGAACCCAGCAATAGAGGAAACCCACGAATGGCAAGACGGTTTCGCCCTATCGTGCCATTCGTGGGCAGCAAATCGCTATTCCGGTAGCACGAAGCTCGCCGCGGCTCGCGCCAGCATCTCAGCGCCGATGATCAGCGCGTCCTCATCTACGTCAAAGCGGGGGTTGTGGTGCGGCTTGTTCAGCCCGCGTGCGGGGGTCGCCGAGCCAATAAAGAAGTAGCACCCCGGAATGCCATCCATCAGGTACGACACGTCCTCCGAGCCCATGCTGCGCTCGTCGCGCTTCACGTTCTCCGCGCCGACGACCTCCGCGGCAATCGCGGCGATGCGCTCGGAGAGCGCCGGGTCGTTGTCGACCGCCAGCGTCATCGGCGTGATCTCCACTTCCGCCGTGCAGCCCAGCGCCCCGGCCACGCCCGCGCAGATCTCGTGCAGACGCCGGTGCACAAGCGCCTTGACCTTCTCGGTGTAGGTGCGGACCGTGCCCTTGAGCGTCACCACCGGCGGGATGACGTTGAAGGCATCGCCGCCGTGGATGGAGCCGACCGTCACGACGGCCATCTCAAGCGGATCGACGTTGCGGCTGGCAATGGTCTGCACAGCGGTGACGACATGCGCCGCCGCCACAATCGGGTCGCGCGTCTCATGCGGGGACGCGCCGTGCCCGCCATGCCCCGTGATCGTGCACGTCCAGATGTCCGCCGCCGCCATCGACGGGCCGGAGGTTACCGCCACCGTGCCCACCGGCAGCGTGTTCCACAGGTGCAGCCCGATCGTCGCATCCGGGCGGGGGTTCTCCAGCACGCCATCGGCGACCATCGCCCGCGCTCCCTCGCCGATCTCCTCGGCGGGCTGGAACACGAACTTGATGCGCCCGCGCATCTCGTCCTGCCGTGCGGCGAGCATCTTCGCCACGGCCAGCCCGATGGCCGTATGTCCGTCGTGCCCGCAGGCGTGCATCTTGCCCGCCACCGTCGAGGCGTACTCCGTCTCGTTCTCCTCGTGGATGGGCAGGGCGTCCATATCGGCACGCACCAGCACGGTCGGGCCGTCGTGTGCGCCCTCCAGCAGCGCGACGACGCCGGTGCGCCCCACCCCGGTCTGGACCTCCAGCCCGAGGTCGCGCAGCGTGTTGGCGACGATCTCCGCTGTGCGCACTTCCTCAAAGGCAAGCTCCGGGTGGCGGTGGAAGTCCCGCCGCCGCGCGATAATCTCGGGCCTCAACGCCTCCGCTTCTGCGTGGAAGTCGATGCTCATGGCTGATTGGTTCTCCTCTAGCTGCCGGAAAATAACGTGAAAACCAGCCCCACCGTGCTAAAACCCCCTCCGGATTTGCAGGGAGGGGGTTAACCGTCTTGCGCTGTTGAGCGCCACCTAGTGCCGCCGCTTGCCCGGCGACCGGCGCGCCTTGCCGCCGCGTTTCTTGGCCCGGCGCCGCACCTCTTTTGGCTTCTCGACAACGTCGGTCGCCTGCTCCACATCCGCCTCTGCCTCTGCTTCCGCCTCTACCTCTGGCTTTTCGGGCCGGATGCGCGCGCCGCAGTCGCACACGCCACCGCCCTCCTTGGCGCAGGGGCTGGCGGCCTTCTCCTCCAGCGCGCGGAGTTCCTCCAGCGGCACGATGTCGTCCTGCATGACCTCATGGCGGGTATCGTCGATCAGCACCGTCACCGAGCCCTTGAGCGGGTTGACGGCAACCACCTTACCCTCGCCGTGCGGCGTGCCGACGCGCTTGTTGCGCTTCGGCAGGTTCTTCTTGGCCTCGACGTACTGCTCATACTCGTAGATCAGGCAGCAGCGCAGCCGCCCGCACATCCCCGTGATCTCCGACGGGTTGAGCGAGATGCCCTGCTCCTTCGCCATTTTGATCGAGATCGGGCTGAACTCGGTCAGGTGCGTCGAGCAGCAGCGCGGCCCGCCGCATGCGCCGTAGTCGCCGAGCAGCTTGGCTGCGTCTCGCGCGCCAATACGCCGCATCTCCACCCGCGCGCGGAACTCCCGCGCGAGCCTGCGGCGCAGGCGGCTGGTTTCGACGCCTTCCTCAGCCGTGTACAGGAAGGCCAGCACGCTGCCGTCGTAGTTGTACTGCGCCTTGACGAACTTCACGCCCTCAAAGCCGCCCAGCTCCGCCGCCAGTTCCCGGCAGCGGACCAGCGCCTCGATAGCTTTGCTCTCGTAGAGCTTGTTGAGTAGGAGGTCGCGGGCCGTAGCCAGCCGCTTGATCGGCTTGAGGTTCGCCAGGTCGGAGCGCTCGGGGGGGATGATGCCCATGATCTGCCCGAGCTGGCGCCCGCGCGTGGTTTCGACGATGACATAGTCACCAAGCTGAACATCCGGGAAAGCGGAGGAATCGAAGTGGTAGAGCTTACCTACTGGATGAAAACGCACACCCACAACTCGCTGTTGGGTCGCGGTAATGGTCATACTAACTGTACTCCGTGAGAAACGTCCGAAACGCGCACAGGACGCGGCGTATTCAACTCACCACATGAATGCCTAATAGTTTAGAAGACCATCTGGCAAACCGCAAGAACCGGCAGATGCCGCCCACGCCGATCAAAAAGGGGTCCAAATGCTGATTCGCTGAAGCCGCGAAGTTTATTCGGGGCGGGTTAGGGGTCGGGCAATAGAATTGCCCGGCTAAAAGGCGGCATTTGCCGCCAAGCGTCCTCCGGACGCACGTCCGCCATAGGTGAACTCCGCACCCGTCAGGGGCGCCGTCCCCACGGGGATGGGAGTCCCGCAGGGACTTTGCGGGATAGCTACGCTATCCCTTGTAGCCCGGGAATTCCATTCCCGGGCGGTTGGCTTGACGAAGGGAGCCGAAGCCGCGACGTTTAGTCGCGGTGGGTTCCCCCAACCCCTCCCCGCACCGCAGGGAGGGGAACAGGCGAACTCCCCTTCCCTGCTAGCGGAGTAAGGGAGCGATCGCTGGGGCGATCATTATGGATGGGGTAAAGCGGCATATACCCTCGCCCCAAGCTTCGTCTTTACTTAACTTAATCACCGGTAGGGGCGGGTCTGAGACCCGCCCCTACTTAAGCTCCTTCTCTGAGGCCTGCTTCGCAACGCCATCTTCCCCGCCAGCGCGGAGGGGACAAGGAGAGGGGTTCTATCCTCAATCCACCGTGAGCGTAATGCCCTCGTCTCCCTCGTCCTGCGCCTCGACGCGGGCCGCGATATCGCGCGCGATCTGGGTGAGCGCCTCCGCCGCGGCGGAATCCGGGCTGGCGACAACGATCGGCTCGCCCTGGTCGGAGCCGATGCGCACCTGCGGATCAAGCGGGATGCTGCCCAGGAACGGGATGCCATAGGCTTCCGCGAGGCGCTTGCCGCCGCCCTCACCGAAGAAATCGCCGCTCATGTTCTCGATGATGCCCAGGATCGTCACGTCCACCTGGTTGAACATCGCGATGCCGCGCCGGGCGTCGCTGAGAGCCATCTCCTGCGGCTGCGTCACCATCAGCGCACCGGAGAGCGGCACCGACTGCGCCAGCGTAAGCTGCGCGTCGCCCGTCCCCGGCGGCAGGTCGATGATCATAAAGTCCAGCTCGCCCCAGTCTACATCGGAGAGAAGCTGCCGGATCGCCTGGTGGATCATCGGGCCGCGCCAGATGACCGCCCGGCTGTCGTCTACGAGGAAGCCCATGCTCATGACCTTGACGCCATGCGCGACGAGGGGCACCAGCTTGTTGCCGGTCGAGGGCGGGTAGCCGCGTACGCCCATGATGATCGGCAGGTTCGGGCCGGTGATGTCGGCGTCCAGCAGGCCGACGCGATACCCCTGCTGCGCGAGTGCAACCGACAGGTTTGCCGATACGGTGCTCTTACCGACGCCGCCTTTACCGCTACTCACGGCAATGATGTGCCGGATGGATTGATTCTCTGACATGCTTAATCCTTTCAAATACTGGCTGGTGAACTGGGTCTGGTTGGACTTCCAGGCGCCGGGCTTACGTCTCGATCAGGCGCTCCCTTGTTGGGACTTCACCTGTTTGATAATAACGTGTTACGTCCTGAAGGGCCTCCTCGTACGCCGCGATCAACTCGTCGTCGCTGCCCTTGAACCGCGCGATAGACTGCTGGGCGCAGAGTGTGCAGCCGCGCATGGCGCGATAGCTGTCGGCGTGGCAGGTCAGACAGCCGTCCAGCCGGATCATCATAAGCGAAAACGCCTGGCGTTCGATGCTGCCCGGTGCAGATGCCGCCACCATATCGGTAAGGCGCAGCCACGCCTGCCCTCTCAACCCGCGCAGGTGTGGAATGACACGGCAGGGAAAGAGGATCTCTGCATCGCTCTGGTACAACATCATGGCATCCTTCCTTGAAGACCCATCCGCTCGCAGAAAAAGACCGCCACCAGCGAGGGGGGCGGTCACACGGGCACAAGCCCAATCGGTCGATCGTCAACCCCTGCCCCGCTTCCAGCACCAGAGCGGGACGGTTGAAACCGGCGGAGTGGATGCTGCCGGCGCACACCGGGCCTAGCGGCGGCGGCGTGCAGCCTTGGCCAGCTCGCCCGCCTCGCGGGCCAGCCGTTCCTCTTCCGCGCGGGTCGGCGCGATGGTCTGCCAGTAGCTGAGCGGCTTGCCGAGCTTCTCCATATCGTACACGTGCGCGGACGTGCGGTCATAGCTCGCCAGCTCATAGTCGTGGTCCATTTTGATCGCATCGAACGGGCAGAACTCCGCGCAGAAGCCGCAGTTCATGCAGATGTCAATGTCGATCCAGAATTTGGCAGGGTAGGGAACCGGGCGGCCCGTCTCCGGGTCGGAGTCGCGGAGGATCCAGATGCACTGCGGGGGGCACACCTTCGCGCAGATGCCGCAGGCGGTGCACCAGTACTTACCCGGTTCTTCGGGATGATCGTCGTCGTTCACAACCAGGAAGGGGACGAAGCGGAAGCGCTCGGGCACGGCGAGCTTCTCTTCCGGGTACTGCACGGTGAAAATGCCTGCCGTGTCGGGGCTCTGCCGGTTGGAGAAGCCCTCGTCGGTGGTGTACCGCTTGAGGCCCCATTTCAGGTCCTCGGTATACGTCTCCACCAGCCGCTTCAGCGTGACGCCGAGCCCCTGTAGAATACCCAGTCCGTACATACTTACTCCTCTGTCAAAGCCCCGGCGGGCCAACCCGCCGGGGCGACATCTCCTGGCTAACGGTCAACCTCACCCAGCACGATGTCAATGCTGCCGAGGATGACGATAGTATCCGCAATCTTGTGCCCGACGCACATCTCCTCGAGCGCCGTCAGGTTGATGAAGCTTGGGGACCGGACGTGGTAGCGGTACGGGTTCGTGCCGCCATCCGAAACAAGGTAGAAGCCAAGCTCGCCTTTCGGGTTCTCATGGTGGCCGTAGTGCTCGCCCGCCGGCACGCGGACGTTGTACGCACGCTTGCCCGCCCAGTACTCCTGGCCAACCGTCTCCTCAAGGTGCGGTATGACCTGCTCCAGAATGCGGATGCTCTGGTAAATCTCGTCCATACGGAGCATGTAGCGGTCGTAAGCGTCGCCGTTGTAGCGCACGGCCACGTCGAAGTCCAGCTCATCATAGAAGCTGTACGGGTGGCTGCGGCGCAGGTCGTACGGCACGCCTGCCGCGCGCAGCACCGGCCCGGTCGCGCTGAAGTTGATCGCCTGCTCGGCGGTCAGGACGCCGACGCCCTTCAGCCGTGTCAGGAAGATCTCGTTCTGCGTAAGCAGCCGGTGGAACTCCTCGTAGACGCGAGGCAGCCGCTCGTACACCAGTTCCTTGATGAACTTCATGGTGTCAAGCTGGCGGCCACGGTCGCCCGCCTTCACGGGAGGCCCGCCGATGTACGGCGGCAGGTCATAGGCAACGCCGCCGAAGCGCATGTAGTTGCACATCATGCGGGAGCCGGATGCCGCCTCGAACAGGTCGAGGATCAACTCGCGCTCGATGAGGGCATACAGCATCGGCGTGAAGAACGCGCCGAGGTCGTTCAGCAGGAAGCCGACCGCCGAGAGGTGGTTGAGGATACGGGTCAGCTCGACCATCAGCAGGCGGATCCACTCGCCGCGCTCGCTGACCTCCTGCCCCATCATCTCCTCGACCGTCATGGCATAGGCCATGTTGTTCGCCATGCTGCAAAAGTAGTCGAGGCGGTCGGTGAAGGGCATGTTGCCCAGCCAGATGTTGCGCTCGCCGATCTGCTCGTGGTTGCGGTGCAGGTAGCCAAAGACCGGCTTGAGGCGCGTCACCGTCTCACCGTCCACCGACACCGCCATGCGGAACACGCCGTGCGTGCTGGGGTGCTGCGGGCCGAGGTTGACGACCAGTTCATCCGTCTGTAGCTGCTGGATGCCAACGCCCTGGATGCCGGTGTTCGGGGTGATAAGCCCGGCGTAGAGCGCCTCGTCGCCCGGCGGCGTCCAACCCTCCAGCGTGAAGCCCGGGGGGTACTGGACGTTCATGCCGTACGGCACCCGCATCTCCGCCCGCTCAACCTGCGCATCCGGCCAGCGGCTCTTGAAGGGCTTGTGCTCCTCCTCGTAGTACGGCTCGCGCCAGTCCTTGCGCATGGGGTGGCCGTGGAACCCTTCCCACAGCAGGATGCGCCGCAGGTCGGGGTGCCCGGCAAAACGAATGCCGTACAGGTCCCACGCCTCACGCTCCTGGAAGTCTGCGCCCGCCCACACGCTCACCAGCGAGGGAAGCTCCGCATCCTCGCGATCGGTGCGCGCCTTGAAGTGGAGAGGGTCGCCGCCCCGGGTGGTGCTGAACGCGTCGTAGACCATTTCAAGGAACCCGTCCTTGAGATAGTCCACCGCGCAGGCGTTGGACAGCAAATCATAGCCGAGGTCGTCCCGAATGGCCCGCGCCACATCGACGAGTTTGTCGCTCTCGACAATGAAGCCCTTGTAGCCCTCACGGGTATCCGGCGTAATGGCACCGGGGAACTTCTGCTGCAAATACTCGATCGGGTCAGTGACCGTGTGTTCCGTGGATTCCGGCATCAAGTCAGTCATAGTGGTTACACCATTCTGTCATCTGCGGCGGCCTGCTCGATTTCGTCGCTCTCGCCCGGTGCACCGTTGTCGACCGCCGTCGTCGCGCGGATCAATGCAGCCTGGCGCGGGTCGATAAGGTCCGGGCCCAGTACCGGCTCCGGCACCGGGATGCTCTCACCCTTGCCATACCAGGGCACGGTGCGGATGCTCTGGTTTTCGATCTTGCGGTGCAGCGTCATGAAGCCGTACATCAGCGCCTGCGGGGTCGGGGGGCAGCCGGGCACGTATACGTCCACCGGCAGGAACTTGTCAATCCCATCGACGACATTATAGCCTTCCTTGAAAGGCCCGCCGCCCGAGGCGCATGCGCCCATCGCGAGCACGTAGCGCGGCTCGGCCATCTGGTTGTACAGCCGGACGATCTGGGGAACCATCTTCTTGGTAACGGTGCCAGACACGATCATCAGGTCGCACTGGCGCGGGCTGGGCCGCATGACCTCCATGCCGAAGCGGGCCGGGTCATAGCGGGAGGCTGCCATCGCGATCATTTCGATCGCGCAGCAGGCCAGGCCGAACAGCATCGGCCAGACCGACCTCGCGCGGGACCAGTTGTAGATGCGGTCCAGCGAGGTGATCGCAATATTGCTCTTCAATTCGTCCGGGATGGGATAATCGGGGTTGTTGAGGCCTTCAAACTCCTCAGGTGGTAGGGTCATACCCTTCTGACCTCCTAGCTGCTACCGTCCCGGTGAGCGGCCCCACACGTCAGCGTCCAGGCATGCAGCGGCACGTCCACGGGCAGGAGCTTGCTCATCGCGAACCTTAGCTTTTGCGACAGTCTGGCTGTGCTCATCGCTCCCCGGCAGGGTGCAGGTGAACGGTAGTGTCCAATAGGGGCAAAGTGTTGTGCAACATGGTAATGGTACACCGCGCCCCCCCAAAAATCAAGGCAGGCTCCCCCTCCGGCACCGGCTGCCCAACGCACACAACCATGAGGTAAATGATATCTTTCACAATTTATATTTAGTATATCTATTTCGCGTTTATCATGCCAGTGTCACACACCCGGAAATTCGATAGATCCGGCGCGCGCCCCCGCCCGTACTGTTGGCTGAGTATAGCGCGTATCCGCTCTTTCTCTCGGTCACGGAACTATAGGAGGCAGCACCATGCGTAAGCAACGTTGGTTAGCCCTGGGCGTGGTCGTGGTTCTGCTGCTCGTGTTCGCGAGCAGCGCCGTCGCCGCGCCTGCCGTACCGAAAGTCTTTCAGGCCAAGTTGAGCGGCAGCGAGGAGGTGCCGCCCGTCGATACAGACGCTCACGGCATTGCCATGTTCCGCCTCAGCAATGACGGCACCGCGCTGGAATACACGCTGGTTGTGAACAACCTGGTGGATACGCTGCAATCGCACATCCACATCGCGCCGGAGGGCGTGAATGGCCCGGTTGTGGTGTTCCTCTATCCCGAGGGCGGCCCACCGCCGCAGCTCATCGAGGGTAAGTTCAGCGGCAAGCTGGCAAGTGGAACGATTACGGAAGAGGACATCATCCTCGCAGATGTTACGTTTGATGAACTGATCGAGGCTATGCAGACCGGCAACGCATACGTCAATGTCCACACGACAGCCTTCCCCGGCGGCGAGATTCGCGGGCAAATCAGAGGGCTGGGCCGGTAGCCCCACCGGCCCTACCTCACCCACGGCCCGGAGCCATCCCCACCTGGCTCCGGGCTTTTTCACGCCCCGAGCCTTACTCGCCGCGCCTCCGTATGAGTGGTAAGATGGGCATACAAGGGGTGTGAGAATGGAGGACAGTACTTGGAGACTCAAGCCAGGGGCCGCGAGGTGCGGCGTGTGCTGATCATCACGCTGGCAGCAAACCTGCTCGTCGCCGCCGCAAAGATCATTATTGGCCTGATTACATACTCGCTGGCGATGGTCAGCGACGGCGTGCATTCGCTGCTCGACGCCACGTCGAACGTGCTGGGGCTGGTCAGTTCGTGGTTTGCCTCGCGCCCGCCTGACGAGACGCACCCCTACGGGCATCGTCGCTTTGAGACGCTCGCCGCCATGTTCATCGGCGGGCTGCTGCTGCTGACCGCCTGGGAGATCGTCAAGAGCGCTGTGGCGCGGCTGGCGCAGAACATCACGCCGGAGATCACCGCGCTCAACTTTATCGTGATGCTGGCGACCATCGTCGTGAATGTCACCGTGTCCGCCTATGAGGCGCGCATGGGCCGGCAGCTCAAGTCCGAGTTGCTCCTCGCAGACTCTGAACACACGCGCAGTGACATCTACGTTTCGCTCACGGTGCTGGCGAGCCTCGCCGCCGTCCAGATCGGTTTCGGCTGGATCGACGCGGTAGCTACGTTCGTTGTCGTCGCCCTGATTGCCCGGGCAGCTTGGAAGATCCTCAGCCACTCCGCCGATGTGCTGGTCGACCGCGCCCCGCTGGAGCCCGCATCCGTGCGGGAGGTCGTCAAGGATGTACCGGGCATCCGGCAGGTGATGCAGGTGCGCAGCCGGGGCGCAGTCGGCGACATTCACGTTGACCTCGACGTGCAGGTGTCCGCGCCCACAACCGCCGACCAGAGCGCCGCGATTGCACGTGAGATCCGCGAGCGGCTGCGGCGGGACTTCGACGGGCTGGAGGACATACGCATCTACTTTGTGCCCACCCGTGATCCCAAGCCTGACGTGGCGCAGGTCGCCCGTGCGGAGGGCGACGCGCTGGGGCTGGGCGTGCACGAGGTCATCCCGGTTCAGGACGTGAGCGGCGGGCTGAGGATCGACATGCATGTCGAGGTGCCGCCGGAGCAGACCGTCGCCGAGGCGCATGAGCATGTGTCGCTGCTCGAAGAACGGCTGATGCAAAGCATCCCCGAACTGACGCGGATCGTGACGCACATCGAGCCTGCGCACCTGCCCGAGCACACGCACTACGACGGCAACGAGACGCACACCCTCGCCAGGCAGGTGCTTGACCAGGCGCGGAGCCTCTACCCCGAAGCCGACTGGCACGACCTGGACATCCGGCAGGAGGCAGACGGCGGGTTCGCCATCAGCATGCACACGACCGTCTCGCCGACACTGTCGATTGAGGAAGCCCACCGCCTCGCGGAACGGGTCGAAACCGCCATCCGCGCCGACCTGCCACAGGTCCACCGCGTGACGATCCACACCGAGCCGAAGGAGGAATAGGGCGGTCTGCCATCCCTTTGCCAACAAAAACGCCGCGACGTGCAGAACGCAGAGCGTTCTGCCTGGGGAGTTCGCATTGCGCCCCCACAAACGTACGCGGCTACCGATCCACGAACACCATGACTGATAGGGGCAGGTCTAACGATGCCACCGGCAGGGCATCGCGTACTACGACCTGCCTACGAACAATCACAAATGGTTACTGTAGGGGCAGGTCTGAGACCTGCCCCTACCCCGCCTGCGTCGCTGCCTGGTTGGGTGGGGGTTCCACCGCCAGCGGCCATGTCGGCAGCACGTCGAAGTCGAGCGTGTCGCGCTGGCCGCGCATGTAGCGGAAATATCCCGCCGCCGCGATCATCGCGGCGTTGTCCGTGCACAGCGAGAGCGGCGGCACGCGCACAGGCCGCCCCGCCTGCCGGATCATCTCGGCCCGCAGCGCCGCGTTCGCCGAAACCCCGCCCGCCACGAAGATCTCCGTTGCGCCGTACTCCTCGGCGGCCCGCACCGTCTTGCCGACCAGCACATCCACCACCGCCGCCTGAAAGCTCGCGGCGAGGTCCGCGACGGGCACGCCGGGCGGAAGCTCCATGTCCGGCTCATAGCCGGGTACAAGCTCCTCCAGCTTGCGCAGCACGGCGGTCTTCAGGCCGGAAAAGCTGAAGTCGTAGTTCAGCTCGCCCTGATTGCCCCGCAGCCACACGCGCGGGAAGTCGAACGCCGCCGGGTCGCCGCCCTCCGCCGCGCGCTGGATGGACGGCCCACCGGGGTACGGCAGGTTGAGCAGCCGCCCTACCTTGTCGAACGCCTCGCCCGCCGCATCGTCGAGCGTGCTGCCAAGCATCCGGTACTCGCCGTGGTCCGTCATCAGCAGCAGTTCGGTGTGCCCGCCGGAGACGATCAGCACGACAACCGGGAACTCAATCGGAACCCACTCGTCGGTCGGCTGGGCCGGTGGCTCGCCCGGCACGAAGCGGTACTCCGGCCCGGCCAGCCACAGCGAGTAGGTGTGCCCTTCGAGGTGGTTCACCGCGACGATGGGCAGTCCGCGTGCGAGCGCCAGCCCCTTCGCCATGTTGACGCCTACCACGAGCGACCCGGCCAGTCCCGGCCCGCGCGTCACCGCGATGGCGTCGAGGTCGTCGAACGTGACCCCGGCGCGGTCGAGCGCCTCCTCGACGACCGGGTAGATGCGCTCGATGTGCGCGCGCGAGGCGATCTCCGGGAAGATACCGCCGAACTGCGCGTGGATATCCACCTGCGAGGAGATTACATTGGCGAGGATGCGCCGCCCATCCTCAACGATGGCGGCGCTCGTCTCATCGCAGGAGCTTTCAATCGCCAGAATCAATGTCATTACGGTAAGCCTCTATCAATACATTCATTCACCGTGCGGGCAATTTTGCCCACAATCGGCCACTAGATTTCTGCGGTAGGGGCGGGTCTGAGACCCGCCCCTACGGGCCATCGCATAGAAAGCCG
>ERZ773359.521-NODE-521-length-54975-cov-6.276693_pt1 | contig 54975 bp, 52 predicted proteins | sample MGYA00374955_ERZ773359 | MGnify/ENA primary metagenome ERZ773359 (study PRJEB29098, sample SAMN04486028) | biogas fermenter metagenome | study: EMG produced TPA metagenomics assembly of the Biogas fermentation microbial communities from Germany - Plant 4 DNA1... | reverse complement strand
TTTCAGTTATTTTGATTATTTATTAGATCCCAGTGAAGCAGAGCATGTTTATATTCTAAAAGGAGGACCGGGAGTAGGAAAAAATCACTTCATGAAAAAATTTGCTAATGAGATGAAGAAAAAAGGCTGTTCAATAGAATACATACACTGCTCCAGCGACAACGTAAGTCTTGACGGTATATTAATTTCTGAGTTGAAAGTTCTTTTTGTTGACGGCACTGCTCCTCATGTAATTGACCCCCTTGTGCCAGGGGCAGTGGATGAAATTGTAAACTTAGGAAGTTTCCTAAATAGTCAAGAGCTAAAAAAACATAAAGCTGCCATTATGGAGGTTAGCAAAGCTAAATCCAATTATTATATAAGTGCTTACAGATACTTAAGTGCCGCGGGAAAAATATATGATGAAATATGTTCCATATATGATTCCTATATGGATACTAGTAAGTTTAACCAATTATGTGAAGATGCAATTTATAAATTATTCAAAGGCTCAAGGAAAAATAAAAGGGGACGCTTAAGGAAATTATTCACCGAATCTTTCACGGCCAACGGATATGTGAGCCACACTGAACTTTTCTTTGAACACAATGAAGTATGGGCAGTAGTAGGTAAGGATACTAACTATACTCCCATGTTCTTAGAAAAGATCCTTGAGGAAGCCCTAAATAGAGGTCACGACATTGAATGTTATTACAGACCCCTCAATCCTAGTAAACCTCAACATATATATTTGCCTGAAAAGAAACTCATAATAGTAACTGCAGAAAACCCTATGAACATAAATTACAAGGAAGTCTTCGATTTGTACAGTATAATAGATGCTAAGGGCATTAAGTCGCAAATTTCTGAAATTGAAAATAATCTTCATTTGTATGATTTATTAATAAAAAACTCCTTAGAAAAACTCTCGTCAACAAAAAAAATGCACGATCTTTTGGAAGCTTTCTATGTTAACAGCATGGATTTCCAAGGTGTTGACCAAGTCTTTAACGAAATAATTAACCTCTATACCTAGGTACATAAGTATGGGAACCCACCGGCAGGTAATGTAACCCTAAGTATTCTTCCGATGCGTTCCCTTACTCTTAATTCTAAGGAGGTAAATTATGGTCTTAACTTCTCTTCACTACCTTTACATGATAATGGTAGCAATTATTTTGTTTATCATGCTTATGAAAAAAGAAATTGTAATTCCTTGTATTATAGGGATTTTTGCCATGGGTTTTCTTTATTCCGGCAGTCCTGTCTTTGCTATTCAATCAATTTTTAACACTGTCATTTTTGCTGGTAATGAATTTTGGGGAGTTATTGTTATTATTTCACTGGTAGTAGCCATGTCAAAAGCCCTTCAGGCAGTAGGGGCAGATACCTTGATTATGGCACCTATTAAGAAAGTTATGATAAATCAAACCATGGCTTTTTGGGGAATCGGAGTTGCTATGATGGTAGTTTCATGGCTTGTATGGCCTAGTCCCGCAGTTCCCTTAATTGGTGCCGTACTGCTGCCAGCTGCAGTAGCCACAGGTCTCCCCGTTATATATGCTGCAGTTGCTATGAACTTATTCGGTCACGGCATTGCACTTTCCAGCGACTTTTTTATTCAAGGAGCACCGACTATTACAGCTGCTGGTGCAGGTATAGAAGTACCAGAGGTTATTGCGGCATCAATTCCCCTATGGCTTACCATGTCAATAGTTACTGTAGTTACTGCTTTTGTACTGATGAAAAGAGATTTGAAAAGGAATCCACAATTATCCCACTATAGTGAAGAAGAGGATAAAACAGTAATAATCCAGAATAAAACAGCAAAGTACGTGGCAATTTTGACCCCTATAGCTTTCTTAATAAACATTGTGGCCATGGTTAAATATAATTTGGCAGGAGGGGATGCGACAGCCCTAGTAGGAGGAACTGCAATCATAATAATGCTGCTGACTGTTTTAACAAGCTTTAAATTAAAAGACGGTTTTGAAATGGTAGTGGATTATATAAGAGAAGGGTTTAAGTTTGGAATAACCGTATTTGCTCCCGTGATTTTTATAGGAGGGTTCTTCTTCTTAGGAAATGAAGGAGGGGCTACAGCTATTTTAGGGGAGGGGGCTCCAGGAATATTAAACGACATAAGTTTATACTTGTCTGAAAAAATTCAGATGACAAAACTTTCAACAGTACTAACCCAATCTGCAGTAGCTGTTATCACTGGATTAGACGGTTCAGGATTTTCCGGCCTGCCCATAGTTGGAACCTTGGCCTATACATTTTCTAATGTAATTGAAATTAACATGGCAGGATTAGCAGCCTTAGGTCAAATAATCACTGTTTGGGTAGATGGAGGAACTATTATTCCCTGGGCTGTTATTCCCGTGGCAGCAATATGTAATATTAGTCCTCAAGAACTAGCAAGAAAAAATTTAATGCCAGTACTATGTGGAATAGCAGCAACTATATTAATGGCTATAATTATATTGTAGTCCAGTATTCTTTTTCTTCACCCATAGACAGAAAAGGCCATTCAAGTAAGAATTTGAATGGCTTAATCATTTAGTACTTTCTTCAAATATTGTCCCGTATAGGATTCTTTTACTTTAGCAATTTCTTCGGGAGTTCCTTCTGCTACTATTGTTCCTCCCCCGTCCCCTCCTTCAGGACCTAAGTCTATAATGTAATCTGCTGTTTTAATTACATCTAAATTATGCTCGATAATTATAACTGAATTACCTGCTTCAACTAACCTGTTTAATACTTCAACCAGCATATGAATATCAGCTATATGGAGGCCAGTAGTAGGTTCATCCAATACGTAGACAGTATTTCCTGTTCCTCTCTTGCTTAACTCATATGCTAATTTAACCCTCTGAGCTTCTCCTCCCGACAATTCCGGAGAAGGCTGACCTAATCTAAGATATCCTAACCCCACATCTTTAAGGGTCTGAATTTTATTATGAATCTTAGGAATATTTTCAAAAAACTCCAAGGCTTCATCTACAGTCATATCCAAGACATCGGCAATGTTTTTACCCTTGTATTTTACTTCCAAAGTTTCTCGGTTATATCTCTTCCCTTTACATATGTCGCAAGGAACGTATACGTCGGGAAGGAAGTGCATTTCAATTTTTAAAATTCCATCACCACGACAGGCTTCACATCTGCCGCCTTTTACGTTGAAACTGAATCTTCCCTTTTTATAGCCCCTTTCCTTAGCTTCCAAGGTCATGGCATAAACGTCTCTGATATAGTCAAACACTCCTGTGTAAGTGGCTGGATTTGATCTGGGTGTCCTTCCAATGGGAGATTGGTCTATGGTAATAATTTTATCCACATTTTCAATACCCAGCATTTCATCGAACTTTCCTGGTTTATTTGTATTCTTGAATAGTTTTTGATGAAGACCCTTTGACAGTATTTCATTTACTAGAGAACTTTTACCAGAACCAGAAACACCTGTTACACAGCACATTACTCCTAAGGGAATTTTCACATCTATATTTTTAAGATTATTTTCCTTAGCTCCTTTTATTTCTATAAATTTTTCAGGCTTTCTTCTTACTTTAGGAACTTCTATTTTTTTCTTACCGCTTAAATATTGTCCTGTTATTGATTCTACGTTATTTTTAACTTCTTCATAAGTGCCGAAGGCAACAACTTCTCCTCCGTGAATTCCTGCACCAGGACCTATATCTAAGATATAATCTGCATTTTCCATGGTTTCCTGGTCATGCTCCACCACTATAACCGTATTGCCTAAATCTGTAAGGTTTCGCAGGGTTTTAATAAGCATGGTATTATCCCGCTGATGAAGGCCAATACTGGGCTCATCCAAGACATAGAGTACTCCCGTTAAACTGGAACCTATTTGGGTTGCCAGTCTTATACGCTGGGATTCTCCTCCTGACAATGTGCCTGCATTTCTTTCCAAAGTGAGATAATTAAGCCCTACATCTGATAAAAATTGTAATCGGGAGTTAATTTCCTTAATAATCTGTCCTCCTATAACTTTATCAATAGGACTTAGTTTTAGCTCTTTGAAAAATTTAAGACTTTTTTCCACAGAAAGCTGGGTAACTTCGTAAATATTCTTATTATTTATTTTTACAGCAAGGCTTATGGGATTTAATCTTGCTCCTTTACAGTCAGGGCAGGGACTTTCGTACATATATTCTTCTATCCATTCCCTCATTTCTGGAGATCTTGTTTCGTTGTACCTTCTCTGAAGATTGTTTACAACTCCTTCAAATTCCCTTACATACTCTCTGGGGCCTTGGAACTTACTTACAAAGTTTATTTTTATTTCTCTACCATTGGTTCCGTACAGGATTTCTTGGATAAATTCCTTGGGAGCTTCAGAAAGAGGTTTGGAAATATCAAAACCGTGTTGCTTTGCTAAACCAGCAAACACTTGATAATAATATCCGTCTTCCTCAGCACCAAAGGGAACAATTGCTCTTTCAGCTATTGTCTTTGAATAGTCAGGGATTACTAAATCTACATCTATTTCTCTTTTAACTCCTATACCATTACAAGTTTTACATGCTCCTATGGGGTTGTTAAAAGAGAACATTCTGGGGGAAATTTCTCCAAAACCTATATTGCAGTCTGTACATGCAAACTTAGTGCTCATTAACAGTTCTTCCTGACCTATTACATCAATAAGTACCATACCACCTGATAACTCTAAAGCCGTCTCCACAGAATCAACAAGTCTTTTTTGTATACCTTCTTTAACAATAAGTCTGTCTATAACTACTGCTATACTGTGTTTTTTATTTTTATCCAACTCTATTTCTTCTTCTAATTCATATATTTCTCCATCAATACGTACTCTTACAAAGCCTTCTTTTTTAATGTTTTCCAATAATCTCTTATGGGTTCCCTTAGCGTCCCTTACCATTGGTGCTAAAACTTGAATTCTAGTTCTTTCTTCATATTCTAAAACTTTGTCCGTTATTTGGTCTACAGTTTGAGTAGTTATTGGCTTTCCGCACTTAGGACAGTGAGGAACTCCTATACGTGCAAACAAAAGTCTGTAGTAATCGTATATTTCTGTAATTGTTCCCACTGTGGAACGAGGGTTTTTATTTGTTGATTTTTGGTCTATGGAAATTGCAGGAGACAGTCCTTCAATTGATTCCACATTAGGCTTATCCATCTGTCCTAAAAACATTCTTGCATAGGAAGACAGACTTTCTACATAGCGTCTTTGTCCTTCTGCATAAATAGTGTCAAAAGCAAGAGATGTTTTTCCAGAACCGCTGACTCCCGTAAAAACTATTAATTTATTTCTGGGAAGTTCAACACTTATATTTTTAAGGTTGTTTTCCTTAGCTCCTTTTATAATAATTTTGTCCATAATTTTTCCTTTCTAAAATTGAATAGGAACATTCCTCGTGGAAATATCCCTATCAAGAGGTATACCTTGTCTTAATAAAAGAATGCACCATTTTAATTTCTCAATAATTCTATCTTATACTTCTTCTGTAAATCTTTTATTTCATCTCTATAATGAGCTGCTTTTTCAAATTCTAAATTCTCTGCAGCTTTAAGCATTTCTTTTTCTAATTCTATAATATATTCTCTTACGTCCATATCCTTATCTTTTACTTTGTAATCAGCTTCTTCCTCTGCAGCTTTTGTTGCTTCTATTACATCCCGTACTCCCTTAGTTACAGTCTTAGGTGTAATATTGTGTTCTTTGTTGTATTTATCCTGAATTTCTCTTCTTCTGTTGGTTTCATAGATTGCCCTTTCCATTGACCCGGTAATTTTATCCGCATACATAACTACTCTCCCGTCAACATTTCGGGCAGCTCTTCCTACTGTCTGTATAAGTGATGTTTCCGAACGAAGGAATCCTTCTTTGTCCGCATCAAGTATTGCAACCAAGGAAACTTCTGGCAAATCCAAACCTTCTCTTAAAAGGTTTATTCCAACCAACACATCAAACTTCCCTATACGAAGGTCCCTGATTATTTCCATTCTTTCCAAAGTATCAATGTCAGAGTGAAGGTATCTGACCTTAATTCCAATACTTTTAAAATAATCTGTTAAATCTTCCGCCATTTTTTTAGTAAGAGTTGTAACTAATACTCTCTGATTTTTATCCGTGGATTTCTTTATTTCACTTATTAAATCATCTATTTGATTTTCAACAGGTCTGACATAAATAGGAGGGTCTAACAGTCCCGTTGGACGAATAATTTGCTCTACAACATTTTGTGAATTCTCTTTTTCGTAAGGGCCTGGAGTAGCGCTTACAAATATTGCTTGATTAATTAAACTTTCAAATTCATCGAATTTTAAGGGTCTGTTATCCAAGGCTGATGGTAGTCTGAAACCATATTCCACTAAAGTGGTCTTTCTCGCCCTGTCTCCGTTGTACATTCCTCTTACCTGAGGAATGGATACATGGGACTCATCTATAATCATCAAGTAATCCTTTGGAAAGTAATCTAACAAGGTAAAGGGTCTCATACCAGGCTTAAGATTATTTATATGTCTCGAATAATTTTCAATGCCATTGCAGTAACCCATTTCTTTGAGCATTTCAATATCGTAGTTGGTTCTTTGTTCTAACCTTTGCATTTCCAAAAGTTTATTTTCTCTTTCAAAATATTTCAGTCTTTCCTCTAATTCCACTTTTATACTCTCCACAGCTCTGTTTATATTCTCTTCGGTGGTGGCATAGTGAGTTGCAGGAAATATGGAAACATGGTTTCTTCTTCCTAAGATTTCACCCGTAACTGTGTTAATCTCAGTAATTCGGTCAATTTCATCCCCAAAGAACTCCACTCTTACAGCATTTTCAGAAGAAGATGCAGGAAATATTTCCACCGTATCTCCTCTTACTCTGAATGTTCCTCTGGTAAATGCTATGTCGTTTCTTTTATATTGAATTTCTACAAGTTTTCTTATTACTTCCTCCCTGTCCTTAATCATTCCCGGCCTGAGGGAAATAACAAGATTTTCATAGTCGATAGGACTTCCCAGTCCATATATACAAGAAACACTTGCTACTATTATTACGTCTTTCCTTTCAAAAAGTGCTGCTGTTGCAGAGTGTCTCAATTTATCTATTTCATCATTTATGGATGCGTCTTTTTCTATAAATGTATCACTGCTGGGCACATAAGCTTCTGGCTGATAGTAATCATAGTAGGATACGAAGTATTCTACTGCATTATCAGGGAAGAATTCTTTGAACTCAGAGCATAACTGGGCAGCCAAGGTCTTGTTATGAGCTAAGACCAAGGTTGGTTTTTGAACTTTTTCAATAATATTTGCCATAGTAAATGTTTTTCCTGAACCAGTAACCCCTAAAAGAGTCTGATATTTATAATTCTTCTTTAAACCTTCAACAATTTTTTCGATAGCTTCCGGTTGGTCACCAGTTGGTTTAAATTCCGATTTAATTTTAAATTTACTCATGAGCTTCCCTTCTTTCAGTAAACGTATGTTCGCATCATTATATAATTTTTGCTCTCCTAAGTCAATAAAAAACCAGCCCTTCTTGTTTGAAAGGCAGTTAATTTTTGAAAAATATAATTTTACTCTTTAATCCGTCATCAGTAAATTCTAATATCCCGAAACTTGACTGACCATACCTTGGAAATATAGTACTTCCTGGATTGAAAAATAAAATATTGTCTATTTTTTCATTATGAGCTTCATGGGTATGACCGTATAATACTACTTCCGCTAAATTTTTCTTTGCAAATTCTCTTAATTTTTCAATATCTCTCTTTACATTATGCAAATGACCGTGGGTAATAATAAATTTCTTTCCTTGAATTTCTTCCATAATTATTGATTCTTTATCTGTAACCTTGTAGTCGCAGTTACCTGGAACTTCTAGCACCTTTCCTATACCTATTCTCTGGGCAAATTTTTCTCCGTCACTGTAGTTGTCACCACAATGGATTAATAAATCGAATTTTCCCTGTTTTTTTATTTCTTCAATTTGAGAATCTAAAATTACATTATGACTATCACTTAGTACCAGAATCTTCAATGGCAGCCTCCAATTTTTCCTTTAAATTCTTCAGTGCAATTGCTCTGTGACTTATTTGATTTTTCTCTTCTTCCGTTAATTCCGCAAAAGTTCTATCTGTTCCTTCCACCACAAAGAGGGGATCGTATCCAAAACCATTGGTTCCTCTTTCCTGAAATGCTATATGGCCTCTTATAGTACCTTCCACTAATAACCTGTTTCCGTTTTCAAAAATAACAGCAATAACGGTTTTAAAGTAGGCCCCTCTTCCTTCTTTCGGTACATTTTCCAAATTCTTTAGGAGCAGTTGGTTATTTGCTGAATAGGAGACCGGTTCCCCTGCGTACCTGGCTGAATGCACACCTGGCTGTCCCTTTAAGACATCTACAAATAAACCTGTATCGTCTGCAATTACTATTCCCTTTGTTAACTTATGAAGCTCCTCAGCTTTTTTTATGGCATTTTCTTCTAAGGTATTACCATCTTCCACTACTTCAAAGTCCTTGTATCCTAAATCATCTTTAGACACAATTTCAAAGGGCAGGTCCTTTAATATATCTTTTATTTCATTTATTTTATGTTTGTTACCGCTGGATAGAATTATTCTTCTCATATTTCACTCCTGTATAATAATGTATTATATCCCAAGTAATAGCATTTAACAATAAAATTTAAAAAAGAGCTGAAGCGACTAATAAGTCGCTTCAGAAGTATGCTATTTACTATATGTTTACTCTGTCTAATTCCCTTAAATCATATCTGTTAACTATATCTATAAGCTTGATTGCATACTGAGAGTCCGTTGCATATCCACATCTTCTTAATGCCCAAGCCCCTTTAGTGCTATCATACATTACTTCTCTGAAAGGTGCGTATCTTTCTCTTAGAAGTAAAAGATCCTTGTGATCCTGCCAACTTTCTTTTTCATTGTCGTAGGCCCTGAAATAATCATCCACCCGGAAGGCTACACCGTTGTATTCTTCCCAGGTATTGGATATTACCGATCCCCTGGTACCTTCTCCCTTTATACCGAAAAGATTGTAGGAAAATTGTCCCGTGTATTTGTCGACAGGTACACTTTGTCCCCATCCTGTTTCCAAAATAGCCTGTGCCACTTGCAAGGCTGCAGACATACCTGTTCTTTCCTTCGTTTCAACGGCTAATTCAGATACCAGGTCCATGAATAATTCTTTTTCGATTATAGGTCTTGCAGAGTACAATGTTCCTGTATATATTGTGAAGTTTACTTCTTCCGTTACAATAGTATTTCCCTTATAAGTTCCTTCCCCTCTTATGCTATAGGAACCGTCATCTCCAGAAGCAGGAGTAAATGTATATTGGGTGTTTTCACCTTCATAAAGCACCTTGCTTTGTCCAGTTTCTTTGTTGGTAAGTATATATTTTATACTGTCTAAGCTTATATTAGTTCTCACATTTAAATCTGCACTGGTAGAGAGTACTTGTCCTGGTCCTATTCCTTGTAAAAGAAGCTTTGGACTTCCTACTACATTTACTGTAACAGGACTGCTTTCATGAATATTTCCCTCTGTATCTTTTACCCTTACATATAATGACTTCCTGCCTGCATGGTCAGGTCCTGGGAACCAGGTATATGAACCGACACTTGTTTTATGGAGCAGGGTTTCAACACCTGTATTGTTGTCAACCATAATGTATTCCATTTCTGTAACTGCAAAATTTCTATGGTTATAATAATGGGATGAAAGGGTAACGGAACCATCAATAGTTTGTCCCTGGGAAACTCCTCCTAAGTACAAGTATCTGTCTACGTCAATATTAATATTTACATAGTCCCCTTCATAGGCATTTCCCTTGGTATCGTAAGCTATTACTCTTACAGACATTCTTCCATTGTCTTCCATAACAGGAATCATAGTAAATACCTGTTCCGGATCTACTCCAGGTGAAATATAGTAGGCACCATTATCAGGATTTATCATTTCATATTTAACATAGGCAGGAGAAAAATTTAAATCTGCCCTTAAGGGTACACTGTCTTCAGTTATAACTTGTCCTTCACTTATATCCTTTACCAGTATTTCAGGCTCAATATTAACAGTAACAGCTTTTGCATCTCCTGCTAAAAATTTATCCTGGTCATCGTAAAAAGCTGCTACAAGGATTTTAGAACCTTCATCTTCCATGGCAGGAACCCATTCATAGGATTTCGTAAAATCAGTTCCTTTGGCTATAACAAATCCTTTATTACTACCCCTGTCTAAAAGAAGATATTTTATTTCTCTTGCTCCTTCAGGAGCTCCGTTTGGAAGCTCAGTATATAAATCAATCGTACCTGTAATAGTTTGTCCCTCTTTTACTGATGAAATTTCCACATCAAAAAAAGGTGTAACTTCTGATTTTTCAGAGGAATCCACGTATACTATCCTCTTATCTCCGTCCCATTCAATTCCAACACCTAAAGCATTACTTACCGCTCTTATAGGAAGGAAGGTACGGTCTTCATATATCTGGGGGGGCACATCCAATAAGATATACCTGCTTTCATTATCCCTTGTATATTCTGCTAGGTTACTGTCTATTCTTAATACTATATTGACATAATCATTAGATATGTAAACTGCTCTCATGTCTTCGTCCCACTCTACATTGGAATTTAACTCTTCAGCTATAATTCTGACGGGAACCAAGGTTCTGTCGTTTTTTATAAAGGGGTCTACATCAGAACTAACCTTCTTTCCGTCAATTACTATTTTTATAGGACTGTCTGCAAAAACCTGGGAGGAAGAATATTGAATCATAGTAATGATTAATAGCAATACGACAAAAATCGGCCATTTAAAGTGTTTTTTTATCATTAGTCACCTCTTTATCTCTTTTTTTACATTATACCATAGTAACCTATAGGCTAAACATTAATATTCCATTACAATTTTAAGAAAATAATCCCACTGTTAGGATGCTACTTCCAAAGGAGTTACCCCTACCCATAGCTTAAGAACATCGGAAAGTACAAGTTTATTTACTGTTAATTGATAATCACCATGGCTGAATCTTAATATTCTTTTATCGATTACCTGTACTAAAATATCCGCATCCAACTCTTTTACTTCCTTCCCCAAGGAGGAACTGAATTTTTCTTTTATAGCTTTTTCTATTTCAATACTGTCAATTTGCTCCTTTTGCTCTGGACTGAAGTTATTGTATTCCAATATTACTAAAATATCTTTTAATACGATGTTGGCATTGTTTATGGACTTTTCCAACTTTTTTAATTTTTCATCCTTATCTGCTATGGTACTCTCCAAGTATGCAATTTTCTCATAAAATTTATCTAATCTGTATCCTACCAAAATACTTATTCCTAGAGAACCAACCATACTTCCCCACAATAATCCCGTTATAAAACATATAAGAAACTTATATTTGCTTCCTCTGTTCTTGACTTTTTTTATTTTCCTTGATTTCATTTTCCCCATATTGTACCGCACCTTTGAAGAAGACTGATAAATTCATATCCCACATTGGCTCCTGATAAGGAGATTAATATATAAAGCACTTGTTTTATTAGGGTCCTTATTTCTCCTTCCAAAAGCCCTTTTTCAATCATTGCAAAGGAAGAGAAAGTTCCTCCTAAGGAAGCCGCAATAGCCCATATCTTAATAGAACCGGCTACACTCAACATAACCTTGTAGGGAGGGTTATTAGTTATTATGGCTCCCAGTCCTGAAAACAAACTTGCCCCTATAACAACTCCAAAGGCAATTAAAAAATTTTGTACAATACTTGAATAAAAAGAAGACATTTTATCACCCTGCCTTTTTATAAGGTATGAGTAATAAAATGTCTTTATGAGTAATACTGTTATTTATCCTTGTTCTTTTATATATCCCAATCGGTATGCTTTCAAAAGCATTTCCAAATCCTTTATTTTTTCCTTAAGCACTTTTCCCTCATCTGTATCCTTAACCCGTTTCCTTTCAACTACCTTTTCCAATACCATGGTAGTGGAATGAATATCCTTTTCTTCCTCTATAGCTTTTTGGGTAGATTCAAAGGGATCATGGGATACTAAAAGCAAACCATAGGAATTATATATTAGTGTATATCCGGCAATACCAGTGGTCTTTTGATAAGCCCTGGAAAAACCTCCATCTATTACTAAGAGCTTACCATTTGCTTTAATGGGGCTTTCCCCACTTTTACTTTTAACCGGTACATGCCCGTTAATAATGTGGGAAGTTTCAGGATCTAAACCGAATTCCTCCATTATTCTTCGGCACATTTCTTCACTTTCTTCCAATTTAAAATAATAATTTTTATTTTCTACGTGAGTTTCCTTATCATCTATAAAGTATCTTTCAAAAGTTGTCATTTTATCTTTCCCGAAAAGGGGAGAGTCTGGTCCTGTCCACAGATACCAGGTAATATCCATACCATATAGCTTTGCTTCAGGATTATCCTTATGAAAATATCCTTCCCGTACCAGAGTTTCTAATCTATCAAAATACGCTTTCCCCCTATAAGATTTTCCTGTAACACCAATTCTTACTTCTTTAAAGGTACCGTCTTCATTTACTGGAATACAGCCATGATAGAGAAGATTTGAATTGTAAGTTAAATACATACTGCCCTTATTTAACAAAAATCTTATATGTTTTTGAAGTTTTTCGCTGTTCAAAAAGGAAAATTTTAATTTTTCAATTAATTCTTTTTCCTCGGGAATCAATTGATAAGGATTATTAGGGTCAATGGTAGGAAAGTTAGTATCATTTAATTTGTATATTTTACCACCTAGGTTAATAGTGCCTTCTTCGTAATTGATTTTCTCCAAAAGCAGTCTGTCTTCCATTTTGAAATATGGACGTCTCTTAATTATTTCTCCTTCTAATTTAAATTGAATTATGGAAATTGCCTTATGCATTTTAGCTATTAGTTCTAAATCTTTGTCAGAATATACTATGTCACTTTCTACCCTGGGAGTAAATTGTAAACATTCATCATCTCCGTAGAAATCCAAGGCAAAGGTTGCCAAAGGAAGCATGTTAATACCGTAACCGTCTTCCAAGGTATCTAAGTTGGCATATCTGGCGCAAATTCTAACTACTGTTGCAATACATGCTTCGCTGCCAGCAGCGGCACCCATCCAAAGAATATCGTGATTACCCCACTGAATATCCACGGAATGATAATTTATCAATGTTTCCATTACATTATCAGCGCCGGGACCTCTGTCAAAAATATCTCCCACAATATGGAGTCTGTCTATAACTAATCTTTGAATAAGTTTTGCCATGGCAATTATGAATTCATCGGCTCTGCCTATTCTTATTATTGCATTAATTATTTCGCTGTAGTATTCTTCTTTGTCCTCTTCCGGACCTTTGTGCATTAGTTCTTCAATAATATACGCAAATTCCGCCGGCAGGGCTTTTCTTACTTTCATCCTGGTATACTTGAAGGCCGCTTTCCTGCTGATTACAACCAATCTGTACATAGTAATTCTATACCATTCTTCCATATTTTCTTCTGTTTTTTTAATTATCTCCAACTTCTGCTCCGGATAATAAATAAGAGTGGATAGAGTTTTTATTTCCTTTTCACTTAAAACATCGCCATAAACTTCCTTTATTTTTCGTTTGACATTTCCTGATCCATTTCTCAATACGTGATTAAAAGACTCGTATTCCCCGTGAATATCAGACATAAAATGTTCCGTTCCTTTAGGAAGGTTTAATATGGCCTGTAAATTTATAATTTCAGTACAAGCCGAAGCAATGGTTGGATATTGTTTGGATAAAAGTTTTAAATACCTAAGTTCTTCATCTGAAATTTGAACCGAATCATCACTAGTATAAGTCATGATATCTCCCCTTTCAAAAGATTTCTTAGCGGATTTGCTATATCTATATCTATTCTATACCAAAAATCCTATAAATGCCATGACAAAAAATAAAAAACCGGAAGTCTCAACCTCCGGCCCTCTTAGGTTTTCTTAAAATTCCTTATAAGCTTCTTTTTTAGCTCCACATACAGGACAAAAGTCTGGTGCATTGTCTAATACTGTATGCCCGCATACAGGACAGATTAAAACCGATTTTAATTCCAAATCTTTTCCTTGTTTAACAGCATCCTGAGCTTTTTGGAACATTTCAGCATGGATTTTTTCTGCTTCTAACGCAAAATGAAATGATCTTTCGGCACCTTTTTCATTTTGGTATTTTGCAGCATTTAAATATACAGGGTACATTTGCTCTACTTCGTGTAATTCACCGTTAATAGCCCCCTGTAAATTATCTGCAGTATTTGACATTCCAAATACAGCCCCTGCAGTTACCGTAAAATCATCTGCATTTCCTCCGATTTCCCTGAAATGATTATGGGCATGAACCTGTTCCGCATAAGCTATAGCTTTAAACAACTTAGCCACATTGGGGAAACCTTCCTTTTCAGCTACAGAACTCCATTGTATATACCTCATGTGGGCCATACTTTCTCCGCCATAAGCTGAATGTAGAAAATCATTGGTCATTGCATTTTTAACAGCCATATTTACCTCCAAAAAAATATTTTATCCTATATCAATATACCCAAAATTTATCATTATTAACTAATTTTTTCTTACAAAAAATTCATAATTTTCCAAGTATAAAGACTGGAGAATCCTCCAGCCTTTATATTCTTTTATATTATTAACATTTGAATTTTCTTAGCAACCTTAAGAAGTGGTTAGCTTCCCTTAATGTATGGTCTCCCAATAGAGGTATTATAATCGATCTTATATTACAATCCAATAAACCAATAGTCCCTTGTTCCTTAAAGTCCCTGATTGCTATGGTTGCCCTTAAACTGTCTTCCGTAACTTCGCAGAATCCATTAGCTCTATCCATTGCCCTTATGGCCTCTTGGGTAAGTTTGTCAAATTCATTGCCAAAATTATTAGCTGTATTAATTAATGCTTCTTCTGTAGGATCCAATAGTCCACGAATAAACTTGGCATGCTCTGCCATTATTCTGTTCCAAAATGCCTCCTGCTCCAAGGCTTCTCTTTCAATATCTATAAACCCTCGTCTTTGGAGTGTTTCAACCATTCTCAGGTATAATTCGGCTTCCCGCATAATATGATCTATGAGTAAGGGATAGTTTAATGTAAACATATTACAATTTAAAACATTTTCCAAAATTGTAGCTTTAAACCTTATTAGCTGTGAAATTAGCCTTATTGCCCTGTTATTTATATTATTTACTCGAGATTCTAAAGATGGACAAACATTTCTGTGACACCCTCGTAAACCTAGTTCTGCCTCAGTTATTTCAGTAGGTATTTTCACTCCCGTAAAAAATGTTGATACTCTTTCTGCTTCCAATGTATAAGGTGTTACCACTTCACCGGAATTCAGAACACTGTTACTTACAACTCCATCAGAAATAGATACTACATCACACAATAGATTATCGAATTCTAACCTGAATTCATTTGCCCTTGCCGTAAAATTACCATCCCTAGGGGTAAATCCCAATTGAAGAAAAAATGAATGTTCTTTCATTATTCGAGTAAAAAATAAGTGCAGCTCCAATGATTGGCGAACATAATCCATATTTGAATACATATTATCACTCCATAATTATTTATAGAATTATAATATGTATTACTATTTAAACCGTGATTACTTGCTCTGAATAATATAAAATTTCAATATTCTAAATTAACCACTCACCCATTAAGGAGCCCATTAATATTACTGCTGTCTTTGCAGTCGAATTATTGTTATCAATTAAGGGGTTTACTTCTACAAATTCCGCACTTACGACTTTTCCAGTCAAAGCTACCATTTCCAAAGCTAAATTTGCTTCTCTATAAGTAAGCCCTCCAAGAACCCTCGTGCCTGTACCTTGTGCATAGACAGGATCTAAACTATCTAAGTCGAAACTTACATGAATTCCATCTGTTCCATCACCTGCAATTTTTATAGCCTTTTCAATAACATAGGTCATTCCGTATCTATCGATTTCATGCATAGTAAATACAGTTATACCTAATTCTTTAAGAACCTTTCTTTCTCCCGGGTCCAAATCCCTGCATCCTACGTATACTAAGTTTTCTGGTTTCAATTTCCTGAAAGAACCACCTATGGAAGTCAAACGTTCATGACCGAATCCCAAACTTACAGCAACAGGCATTCCATGAATGTTTCCTGAAGGTGAAGTTTCTTCCGTATTAATGTCTCCATGTGCATCGAACCAAATTACGCCTAAGTTTTTCTTATGTTGTGCCACACCAGCAATTGTACCAATAGCAATACTGTGATCCCCTCCAAGAACTAGCGGAAATCTGCCTTCTTCCATTACCCTGGATACCTTATTGCATAATTCAGTATTAACCCTTGCAATTTCATCTAAAAATTTCAACTTTACACCATCAGTTTCAGGACTAATAGGTCTGTTAGCTAAAATATCACCTTCATCTTTTACATTATAACCAATATTAGTAAGTCTTTCTATAACACCAGCATACCTTATAGCAGAAGGGCCAAGACTTACTCCCGGAGTTCCAGCTCCAAGGTCTATTGCTACTCCTATTATGGAGATATTAGGATTAATAGACGGCTTCATATTCATCCTCCTTGTATTTATACATATTATTTATATTTATTCTACTACTAAGTTGAACTATAGTCAAGAACTTAGGAAAACTTTTGCTCAATAAAATAACCTTGTATATTTTCTACCCAATAAAGTTAGAAAATATCAAGGTTATTTTACTTTTATTTTTATTAATTATTAATCATTAAAAAGTCCACTGCCGTTTGTGCCATTACACTTACGGAAGTATAAAGAACCTTATCATCCCACTGAAAATCGGGACTGTGATGTACAACTTCATTACCGTCTGGGGATATTCCCACAAAGAAATATGAGGAAGGCACTGTTTGGGAGAAAAAAGCAAAATCTTCTGCTGCCATAAGAGGTTCTTTCAGTTCGGAGCTGACATGGCGGGTCCAGGTTTAACTTTGACTGTTCCTTCTAAAAAGGCTCCCCAAAGATGCAGTCCAAAGGCAGCGTCCACATTTTCAAGAATACCTCCCTCCACCATTGACTTGGCACATTCACCGTACTCTTCATTTGGTTGAAAAACGAACTTAACAGTTCCGTGGAGCTTATCTCTTAATTCGCTTAAAACCATAGCAACACCTAACAAGGATGCCGTATGACCGTCATGGCCACAAGCATGCATTACCCCATCAATTCTTGATTTGTAAGGAACATCTGCATTTTCCTGTATAGGGATAGCATCCATATCCGCACGAAGGAGTACTGTTTTACCCGGATATTTACCTTTTAGAGTACCAATAACTCCCGTTCCTGTAACATTTTCTGTAACTTCAATATTCAACCTTCTAAGTTCATCGGCAACTGTTTTTGCTGTCTTAAACTCTTTTTGTCCTAATTCTGGATACATGTGGAATTGGTGTCTTAGTTTTACTATATTATCAAAATTTTTATTGCATAGACTCTTTATTTCGTCAGTATACATATTTTCACCCCATCAACTTGAAATTATTTTCTCCATTAAATCCTTGTCTAAATTTCCTCCTGAAATAACTATAGCTATATTTTTGCCTTCAAAATACTTGGGATTTTCCAACAAGGCTGCCACTCCCACAGCACCTGATGGTTCCGCTACAACTTTTTCTTCTGTCAATAATAGTTTTGTTGCCTTTCTTATTGATTCTTCACTGACAACAAGAATATCGTCTATGCATTTTTTTGCCATCTTAAAAGGTATTTCCGTAACTCCTCCTATTAAGGCATCACAGATACTATCTTCTGATGGAAATTCTTCATATAGTACATTATCTTCCAAGGATTTAACCATTGCAGGACATGCAGCCGTCTGAACTCCAATAATTTTTACATTGGGGTTCATATGCTTGGCGGCAACGCTTATTCCCGTTATAAGTCCGCCTCCTCCAATGGGGACGATAATTGTATCAATGTCCGAATTTTGCTCCATAATTTCAAGACCTACGGTACCCTGTCCCGCTATTAGCTGGACATCGGAACAGGAATCTATATAAGTCATATTATTCTTTTTCATTTCATCAAGGGCTACTTTATGTGCTTCATCATAGTTTTTGCCAACTTGAACAATTTCGGCACCGTAGTATTTTATTTTATCTACCTTGGCTTTTGGTGCCGTTTCTGGAACAAATACCTTGGCATTTTTTATCCCTAACAAATAAGATGCAAAACTTACTCCCGCTCCATGATTGCCTGAGGAAACGGCAATTACGCCCCTTTCCTTTTCTTCATCCGTTAAGGACGAGATCTTACTCAATGCTCCTCTCACTTTAAAAGCTTTTTGCTTTTGCTGACATTCCAATTTTAAATATACCTTAGTTCTTTCCTTGCTTAATACCATTGAAAAATCCAAGGGAGTAAGGGAGATATATTTCTTGATCCTGTCCCTTGCACTTACAACATCATTAAAATTTACCATCTTTCCTCCTAAATGAAATATACATGGGCTTACCTTTTATACTTTCACTATATTTCTCTTAACAGTTCAGTAAACTTATCCAATCCCCTTCTCAGTGTTTTTGAATCAAAGGCATATCCTATCCTTACACAACCTTCCAACTCAAAACATGAACCTGGGGTAAATAATACACCCTTTTCCCTAATTAACTTAACGCATAAATCATAGGAAGGTATATCCTTTTTGTAATATACTAAAGCTGTAGTTCCTGCAACAGGCTTAACATAACTTACTTCTGGAGTTTCCTTCACCCACTGGTCTAAAATTTCTCTGTTTTTTAATACTATTTTTCTATTTCTTTCAATAATTTTATCCTTATTAGCAAGAGCCAAGCTTGCAAACAAGTCATCCAATTGACCGCAGCTGATTGTGTCGTAATCTCTTCTTTTACGGCATGCATCTATTACTTCTTCATCCCTTGATACTATCCAACCCATTCTTAGTCCCGCAAGGGAGAATATCTTTGACATACTTCCCACGGAAATCCCCTTCTCATATATATCTGCAATTGATACCATGTAGCCTCCGTCTTCAGAAATTCCTCTGTATACTTCATCAGACAAAATATAGGCATCTACACTCTTAGCTATTTCTACAATTTCCAATAGCATTTCTTCCGGAATCCATGAACCTGAAGGATTGTTGGGATTATTTATACTAATCATCTTTGTATTTTTATCTACCAAACTTCTTAAGACATCTAAATCTGGAAGAAAATTATTTTCTGGTGTCAATTGAAGAATTCTTACTTCTGCTCCTATCGATTCAGGTATTGAGTAATGTTGCTGATAAGTAGGCATTACTGAGACCATATTGTCTTTTGGCTCTATAAGGGAAATTATAACCTGGTGATTTGCACCAATGGCACCATGAGTAGGGATAACCTGGCTTGGAGATATATTTTTATATAAACTTGCTATTCCATTTAAGAGTTCTGGTGATCCGTAAATGTGACCATAGGTCATCCTTTTGTCCTTCAAAGCAGTTAAATATTCTGCAGGATCATGCCCTGAAAGCTCTATTAATTCACCCAAAGTCATTGAATCAATACAAGTTTCACCTAAATTATAAATTGCATCATCTTCAAATTCATTCATCCATTGTTCTACTTTAAAAGTTTTAATTTTCATTTTTATCCTCCATTATTTATATATTAACTGTACTTCCCATAGAAATTTTTTTAGCTTCATCCAAAGCTAATTTTGCTGTGGCTAAATCAAGTAAAGCTATACCTGTTGCATCAAATATTGTTACTTGCTCATCATTTTCTCTGCCCATTGTTTTTCCTGCAATAATATCCCCAATTTCTCCTGCAATATCTTCTTTTTTAATAATATCCCTAGATACAGGAATTTCTGTTTCACCTACATTTATACACTGGGTAATATCGTCTACAAATATTCTTGCATCTCTAAAAATTTCTGGATCTATTTCTTCCTTACCAGACATATCCGCACCTATGCAGCTGAAGTGAGTGCCAGGCTTAACCCATTCTTTCATAATAATAGGCTTCTTAGATGGAGTAACCGTAATAATAATATCGCTTTTGCCTGTAGCTTCTTTAATATCTTCAACGGCTTTGAATTGAAGACTTTCATCAACCTTAATACCAAAGTCATTGCTTAGTGTCTCTACAATAGTGTTTACCTTATTAACAGCAGTCTTATAATTAATAGGGTCATAAATCAATACACTTTTCAATTTTGGAAAAAGTAACAGGGAAGCAGCTATTTGGAAGGTTGATACATGACCTGCCCCTACAAGCAATAGGGTCTCTGAATCAGGTCGTGCCAAATATTTGGCTCCCAATGCACCAGCTGCTCCCGTTCTCATTCCTGTTATATGAGCTCCATCTAAAATTCCTAAAGGAACTCCTGTGGTTGAATCCAATACCACGATTAGCCCTACTAAAGAAGGAAGATCCTTTTTAACGTTTTCTCCAAACCAAGAAACTAACTTTAAGCCGAAAATATTTCCTTCTTTAAGCCAACCTGATTTAATATCCATGTCGGCTACCCCAGGTTCAAATTCATGGAAAATTAGTGGGAATACACAGGTTTTATCTTCTGATTTTGACTTGTACACATTTTCAACAACATTTATAACATCCTTCATCTTTAATAATTTTTCTGTATCTGCCTTACTTAAAATCTTAATATCAAACATACTACCTCCTGTTTAACTTAACCATATTGCATATACCCACAAGATATGTAGTGCAATTTGTTTTCCTACCATTATATCTTTCTTTAATAATGAATTCAAGCATGGGTAAACTAATATCATCGCCTAATTTTAGGCATCAAACAGATAATTTACGGAAAATTAATGCTTTAAACAAAATAAATTGTTCAGATTTCAAGGTTTGATGAGTTGGCACGATATTTGCATGCATTATTATTGTTTGCACTATAGTAGATACCATATACTTATACAGGAGGAAAAAATGAAAAAAGGAAACAAATATGGAATACACAGAGTAATTGAACCAAAGGGTGTACTGCCACAACCGGCATTAAAAATTGATAACAATATGGAAATTTACGATAATGAAATTCTTATTGATGTAAGAACATTAAATATTGATTCAGCTAGTTTTACTCAAATAACAGAACAAGCTGGTGGAGATGACGAAAAAATAAAAGAAATAATGCTTGGTATTGTTAAAGAAAGGGGCAAACACCATAACCCTGTTACTGGCTCTGGAGGAATGCTTATAGGTATTGTGGAAAAAATAGGACCTGCCCTCGCAGGCAAGACTGATTTAAAAGTTGGAGATAAGATTGCAACATTAGTTTCATTATCCTTGACCCCTTTAAGAATCGATGAAATATTGGAAATAAGAAAGGATATTGACCAAGTCGACATAAAGGGTAAGGCAATTCTGTTTGAAAGCGGAATATATGCAAAATTGCCTGATGACATACCTGAAAATCTTGCCCTTTCAGTTTTAGATGTAGCAGGAGCACCAGCACAAACCAAGAAACTTGTTAAAGAAGGACATACAGTATTGATCCTCGGTGCAGCAGGAAAATCAGGAATCCTATGTTTGTATGAAGCAAAAAAAGCAGCTGGCCCTACTGGAAAAGTAATATGTTTGGATTATAGCGAAAAATCTTTGGAAAATGTTAAAAAACTTGAACTAGCAGATGATTATATAGTTGCTGATGCCACAAATGGAATTGAAGTTTATAACAAGGTAATGGAAGCAACTGATGGTAAACTCTGTGATACGGTTATTGTAAATGTTAATATACGAAACTGCGAAATGGCAGCAATACTGTCTACTAAAGAAGGTGGTACAGTATACTTTTTCAGTATGGCAACAGGATTTACTAATGCAGCCTTAGGAGCTGAAGGAGTAGGTAAAGATATTGATATGATAATTGGAAATGGCTATTGCAAGGGCCATGCTGAAACTGCTCTGCAAATACTGAGAGAAAGTGAAAAAATAAGAGAACTGTATACAAAACTATATGCTTAGCTTTAAATTAAACATACTAAATACTGCAACATAATCATTTAAAAAATAGCTGCATGATCGCGCAGCTATTTTTTAAATGCCCATTTTTTGTCGCTTTTTTATTATGTGGGCTTCTATACCTTTAGCAGCTTCAACAGGGTCATCTCCAATGGCAACTTTACCTCCGGTTAAGCTTTCAACATCTTCTGTGAGAAGCTTAACTAAATCTGGAGCACCTGTTATGAAAGGTGTAGGTGATAAGTGGGTATAGGCACCGTAGGCAACAGTAAATAGGCCGTCAATTGTTGCCTTTTGCTCCATCCACTCAGGAGCAGTTACTGCAATTGGTAAATCTGGTATATCTGCATCTAAGTGATCAGCCAACGCAGTAACAAGCATTGAAATTCTTCCTGTATCCGTACATGTTCCAAAACTTAATACAGGCGGAATGCTTAATGCCTTACAAACTGTCTTCAGTCCCTCTCCTGCCATTTCGATTGCATCTAAGTTGCAAAGACCTGCTACCTCCAATCCATGATTACCGCACCCGCCGGCAACTACAAGAATATCCCTTTTAATCAATTCTTTCGTTATATTTACCGTATTCCAGTCGTGGGGGCCGTTTCTTAAGGTGGCACAGTTTGCCAGGGCAACAACACCTTTTATTTGTCCTTTTACAATTACATCAACCAAGTTGTTTAAGTCATTGTTAATTGCCTTAAGGACAGCTTCCGTGGAAAAACCGGCAATTGCCTTGGTTTTATGGTTTGGAACCATGGGTTTGATTTTTCCATGTCTTTTCTTAAAGTTTTCAATTGCAATATTAATGCAATGTTCTGCCATTTCGTCAGCCTTAGCCGGATAGTAAGGCATCTTGTGTTCTGTTCCGGGAACTCCAATAATTGTACTTACACTTATCAAGGCTACCTGATATTTTTCAGCATATTGATCTATTGCTGGCGGTGAACAGTTTTCTTCCATTACCAAAGCATCAACTGTTCCCGTAGCAAGGAAAGGTTCTATGGCAAGCCAGTTACCCATCAATCCCACAAATACATCATCCGTTTCAAATCTTTGAAGTAATTCCTGCCCCGTTTCAATGGAACCTACAATACGTAATCCTTTAGCCCCTGCCTTTCTTGCCCTTTCCTGATACTCTTCCATTTTCGCCTTTTGTAGAGTTGCAACTCCTATCCAAGGCTGATGACCGTTAAATGCAATATTGACGTAGTCTGGGTCCATAATCCCCAAGTCAACTTCAACCTCGTGAGGCATAGGAGTTCCAAACAATATATCCTGGGTCATTTCCAAACCTATTTGTGCAGTATAAATAGTTGATAGTCCTAAACGAAGTGCCTTTTTAGCTAAGGATACATAATCTCCGTCAACATTCGTCAAACAGCTGGCAATGGAATTTTCAACCTCGTGCTGAACTCCACAAGGATATATGTTCAAATCTCTCCATACTTTTTTCCTCTTTTTTGGAGCAAACACTTCTACCATTATACTTTCTTCATCAGGTGAAACTTTCATTTCCTTATCAAGAAGTTCTGCCAATTGAATTGCCATTTGATTTATATCCTGGTTAGTATTGATGCCTGTTTTTTCACACATCCATTTTAATTTATCCGTGTCCGTAATTTTAAATGGTGTTTTTCCTTCTCCCGTTGCTTTTAATGTTCTAAAAGCTTCAAAGGCATGGTGCCCATAGGTGGCAGCCCCCATTATATTTCGCATTAATAAATTACGCATTGCCATCGCATCGGGACCTATACCACACACCCCTTTAGTGGCACCTGTTTTTTCACTAATCCTGCAAGGCCCCTGAGTACATAGCTGACAACTTAAACCTTGCAAGCAAAAAGTACATCGTATTTTCTCCTGTTCCGACCATCTTGAAAAAACACTGGAAAGACCATCTTCCCTTATTCTTTTTAACATTTCTTCAACAGAATCATGGTAACTTACTCGTCCTTCCATTCTTTCCAATACAGTTTTAGACATACTATCCTCCATAATATTTATTTTTATTAGAATTACCATATGGAAAAATATAATTCTAATATTAATAAATTTTCTCGTTATAAGCCCTTCTACATAACTTAATTTCTAAAATGCCCATCTTTGTATTTTTCTGTAACACACTTATTAACAATGAATACATTATGGTGAGACTTGTCTCAATATATATAAGGGGTGAAATTGATGAGAAATAATAATGATGTATTAGGCAGAAGAAACAGACGAAGAAGATGTGACTGCGATTGTGTTTTTGAATGTTTATTCGATTTGTTAGAAGATGAACTTGACGATAACCGTCGTAACTGCAGAAGATTTAATGACTGGAATTGGGACGATGACGATATAGCTGGCAGAAGAGGCAGACGTAGACGAAGACGTAACTGTGATTGTGTTTTTGAGTGTTTATTCGATTTACTAGAAGATGAATTAGATGATAATAGGCGAAGATTTTAATGTAACACTAATGTAGTACAAGCATATAGTATATTAAAGCCTCCTCCTATGGCAGAATAGAGTCATTACTGTGAGCAGGCTGAACCTTCGTGGATATTAAAGTAAGAGGGGCAGATCGCACCTTTATGGTCCGACTTCCCTAAACTATTTCATAATATTATGCTTCTTTTTCTAGTGAAAGAATTTTCATAGGACAATTTGCTACACAGGTACTGCATTTAATGCAATCAATATTATCGAATTGGTTTTTGTCTGAAAATTCTTTGTAAGGTTCTAATTGAAATGGACACACCTTAGAACATTTTCCGCAATTTATACATTTATCTTTATCTGAAATTGTAATTTTCTTTTCAGTTTTCTTAGTAACTCCTAATTTTTTACCTAATGAGTAAGAAAGCTTTTGCATGGTACCCATAGGACAAAACTGACACCAGGTTCTGGGATTAAGGAATATGGCAAGAGCACCGCCAACAAGCAAAACCATCAGGTAGGTGCTTGAGAATAGGGAACCTAATTTATCTAGAATATCATAGCTTCCCCAATATTTTGATACAGCTATTATTTTCCTTAAGAAGTTAGCCATAAAAAATATAAAAAATCCAATAATAAATGGCTTTGATTTGAAAAAGCTTGGTATTTTGTTGTTTTTACTTATAGGCAAAATTATTCTGTCAAACAAGCTTCCATGGAAACATATATTACCACACCAATATCTTCCGCTGAAGAAAGAAGTTATAATTAAACCTGCCATTACAAGCAATACTATTAAGCCTAACTTCGGTTCCCAGAACCCACCTATTGCAATTAATACCGTTGCCATCCACCCGTATTTTCTCACAGGGTTAAATATTCTGTTAGCTTTAATGTAATAACTCTTTTTCTGCATTACAAAACCTCCTACTTCTAACTAAGTATATACTGAATACTTTTTTGTTTCTATGACTTAGTCACGTAAGAGGTAAAATAAATTAATTCTATTTCTTTAAGGAATTATTCCACTCCTCTTCTTTAAAGCCTACCAATACAGTTTCTCCTCCGATAAGCAGGGGCCTTTTTACCAGCATTCCATCAGTTGATAAGAGCTTTATTTGTTCTTCTTCAGACATTTCTTTCAGCTTATCCTTTAAATTCATCTCCTTATACAAGGTGCCACTTGTATTAAAAAATCTTTTTAACGGATATCCGCTTTTCTTAATCCATTCCCTAAGTTCATTTTCTGTAGGATTATTCTCTTTAATGGGTCTTTCTTCAAATGGGATATTATTTTCTTCTAACCACTTTTTAGCCTTTCTGCATGTACCACATTTGGTATAACAAATAAATTGATACATCATACTGCCTCCTTGTTTATACATTTATCTACATCTCATTATACACTATATATTTTACCATATATTTTTTCAATTGTATTCTATAGCATGTACCTAGAAATTTAAATTATAGAACATACAATAAAACAACTAAACTATTGCGTAACATATAATAAAGTATAATTCAATTGAATATGAGAGGTGGAATCATACTATGAAATACAATCTAAATGTAAATAAAAAACAATTAAAAACGAATACATTAAATATGAATAATAATCTGAATTCTAATGAAGAAACTGGCTATTTGGAAATAACCGTTACAGATGCTCAAACCGGTATGCCTGTACGCAACGTTCTTATTGAAATCTTCGAATTAATAATACTAGGTCAATTTGCAGAAAGGGGGTATTCTCGATTAATCGAAAGATATGCTACGGATGAAAACGGTAGAATACCTATTACAGAATTACCTGTAAGCGAATGGCCTGAGCATCGATACTTTGCTATCTTAGAAGGTTTTGGATACCATAGTGTTAATCTTGTGAACATTCCCATATATGAAGGCGTTACAACTGTATACCATGTTGAATTAAATCGTATTACATCACCGGAACCTGTACGTGAATATATAAGAACTCCCACAAGAATAGAGAATTATTATCCAACTCCTCCAGTTTGGTTTTTTTAACTAATCTTGTGTAAAATTAGAAGGTTCAATAAGGTTATAAAAGCCTTTGAAACCTTCATTCTACATAGTAACTCCACAATACTTTATAAAAGTTAAATAATACATTTGTACCATCTTTTAATAATTGTATCATTTTTTCAGACATCTGAAAAGCTCCCACAACAAATAATGTTCTTACATTAAAAAACAACAGAAAAGCTTCTGTTGCTTTAACTAATTAATAATTTCACTATTCTGTGGGTTCATTACCTCTTAATTTATTAACTATAAACAATAATATACAGGACCCTATTACAGCAACCACTAAACTCCATATATTAAACCCAGTAACACCGGTTGCTCCTATTAGATTAAAAACAAATCCTCCAATAAAAGCTCCTACAATACCAACTACAATATTTGCAAAAGCACCCATCTCAGAATTCTTATTCATAATCATACTTGCTATCCATCCTGAAAGTGCTCCTAAGACTATCCATGCTAAATATCCCATAATTAGCCTCCTTATTTTAGATAAACTATTCTTTGAAAGTATGACCAATATATTACAATAATATTAAAAAAGAACCCTGCTAAGAGTTCTTAATAAAACACTAATAAACTTTATTTGTATCTTTTTGTTTATACAGTAATATAAAAGGCTGTAAAACAAGACCCCATATTAGAATCCATAGAATATTGGGAACAAATAAACGCATATACATTTAACCCCTTTACTTTCATACAAAAAATATTTAGTACACATTATCCGCTTTTCAGTCTCGAGCATAATGAATAATATAAACATAATGTAAAGAATCTGTAAAAAAGTTTGAGAATTTTGTATATAAAATCAAAAAGACACCAACCTGTTGAAGTTAGTGCCTTTCATCAATTAGTTATTACATGCTGCTTGCCTTTTCATTCTCTTGTGCTTCTTTATATTTTAAGCGAGTGGCTTTACCTCCTCTGATGTGTCTTTCAGACTTATTTTTAAGCAGAACTTTTCTTACTTCTTTTGCTGCTGGAGGGTTCAATTTGGGAAGACGTTCCGTTACATCCTTATGGACTGTGCTTTTGCTGACACCAAATTTCTTTGCCGTCTGCCTTACGGTAGATTGAGTACTTATAATATATTCCGCAATTTCCATGGCCCTGCGTTCTATGTAATCTTTCATTTTTAACCCCCTTTGGCATTATACCGTCTTATTTACATTTTTATGCGTTTATCTGTCCTATTAGAACTAAATTGTTAATCAATAGTAATATAGTCCAAAGGATTTACATTTTTTCCATCTACAATAACTTCAAAATGAAGGTGTGCACCGTCGGTGGATTCAATACTTACAGTCTTTCCTAAATTACCTATAACCTGACCTTTTTCAACGGTATCACCGACTTTTACATTGGCTGAAATTAAGTTGCTGTAGAGGGTTTTTATGTTATTACCGTGGTCAATGATTATTTCAATGGCTGTAATTTCCGAATTGTTCACAGCTTCTACTTTTCCTGCCAAAGCAGATTCAATAAATAGCGTGTCCTTTGGCTTAATATCAATACCCTTATGTACTCTCCATTCTCCAATTGCCTCATAATATACCAAATCATCCATTGTAAATTCTCTGATTAACTCACCTTGTAAGGGTGCCTTCATAGCATTTAAATCTACCGTATCCTGTTCTACTTCATCTTCATCATCTTTGTCCTTCTCTGCATTTTCAAAATCTTCAATTATACCTTGTACATAATCTTCATAGGGATCTTCATGGGCTGCAACACCATCTAATTCATCATTTTCTCCTGCATAATTATTGTTTTGAGAATTGGTGCTGTATCTCCAAATTACAGCTGTTGCCAAGAGAATAATACTCAATGCTATAATTAAGAAGCTAAAATCCCTATTTTTAAGTTTAATAAAGAAATCTTTCAACCTTGTTTTTACTCTTGTAAATCTATTGTTTTTCATATAAACCTCCTGTTTAATGATTCTTTATTACTTTTGAAGATAGTGTGTCCCATTTTTTTTATTTAATACAAATTTGTTCTAAATTATTGAAATTTTCATAAAATTATAAAAAACATACGATAAAGGGGTTGATTTTATGTTAAACCGTCTGATTTATGCCTTGATTGTATTTGCAATGCTTTTAAGCATACCAAACCTGTCATTGAACTTTTTTGAAAAAAAAATGAACTTAATCACCGCTGCTGAAATTCCTGAGACAGAAAAAGAGAACAATTTACATGACATAAAAATAGTTGAAACACCAGAAAGGGAAGAGCCGAATTTAATAAAGGTTTTTAACAACAAGACAAATGAAGTAATGGTAATCGATTTTGAGGAATATATAAAGGGCGTAGTTGCTTCAGAAATGCCAGGTGAGTTCAATATTGAAGCTCTTAAAGCACAAAGTGTAACTGCAAGAACCTACTTGTTGTACCGTATGAAAAAATATGCCCACGGCCACCCGGAACATTCAGATGCTCCCATTTGTACCGGTATTCATTGTCAGGTATGGAGTTCAAAGGATGAAATAATTAAATCTAAAGGGGAAGAATGGTATGAAGCTTACTGGGGTAAAATAGAAGAGGCTGTAAATTCAACCAGGGGACAAATATTGACTTATGAGGGTAAAATCATAGAACCACTGTATCATTCCACCAGCGGAGGCAGGACAGAAAATTCCGAGGATGTATTTTCAGTGGCTGTGCCATATTTAAGAAGTGTGGAAAGTCCTTATGAAGAAGAAGCTCCTAAATTATATGATTCTGTAAAAGTATCGGTAGGTCAGTTCATTGAGAAAATAAAATCCCAATATGGCCACGTGGATCTGACAGAGAATAATTTGGATGAGAAAATACAATTAGGCGAGGTAAGTGAAGGGGGGAAAATCAAGACTGTAATAATTGATGGCAAGGAAGTATCTGGTCGGGAAATAAGGTCTTTGTTTAATCTTAACTCCACAAATTTCAGTTTTATTCAAACAGGAAATGAAATTGAAATACTTACAACAGGATATGGCCATGGTGTAGGTATGAGTCAGTGGGGTGCTGAAGGTATGGCAAATAAAGGTTATAATTATGAAGAGATATTAAAGCATTACTATACGGACGTGGAAATTGTTAGTATGAAATAAAAATGACAGTAAAATTTAGGACATGTTTAAATAAAATGTATACAAATATTATTTTCTGTGATATCATTGTAAAGCAACTTTCTTAGAAAGGATAAAACAATGATATTTATAGATGATACAGCTTATGAGGAATTTAAGGAACTTTTAGACAGTAATAAAGTAGAATCTTATAATGTAAGAATCGCCCTTGATCGGGTAGGTTGCAGAGGACCAATCTTTAGTATATATATAGATGAGGCGACAGAAAACGACGATGTTGAAATAATAAAGGAAATTACCTTTATTACAGAAAAGTCTTTATTAGAAAAGTACGGTGGATTTATAATAGTATCCAGCGAAGAGAATGACGGCAAAGGGTTAGGAATGAAGCCTGTTGTAACTACATCCTCTAATTGTGGTTCATGCGGAGGATGTGGCAAATAGTGCCATTACAATAAAATATATTAAGAAAGGATTTGTGCATGCACAAATCCTTTTATGTTATATTCTCAAAATCAAATTTAATCTATTGAATCATAGATATAGAGTTCTTATTCTGCTACATATGGTAGTAGCGCAATTGATCTTGCTCTTTTGATTGCCCTTGTTACCATTCTTTGATGCTTAGCACAAGTACCGGTAATTCTTCTGGGCAATATTTTACCTCTTTCAGTTGTATATTTCTTTAACTTTGCAATGTCTTTATAGTCTATATGAGTTGCCTTTTCCTGGCAAAATTGACAAACTTTTTTACGAGGTCTTCTTTTTTGAGTGTATCTTTCGCTCTTATCGCTCATCCCTATCCTCCTTCCGCATGTGTGTATTAAAACGGGATATCTTCATCATCTACTGGTTGGAATATATCATTATCGTCATCAGGGAAATCATCAAAATAGCTGCTATCCGGCTGTATGGGTTTTCCCTGTTGTTGTGATTGATCCCTTGAACCAATAAATTCTACTCTATCTGCTATTACTTCTGTAGTATATCTTTTTTCACCTGTTTGCGTAGTATAACTTCCAGTGGAAATTCTGCCCTGAACTGCGCATTGACTTCCTTTTGAAAGATAGTTGGCACAATTTTCAGCTGTTTTCCCAAAAACAGTTATAGGTATGAAATCTGCTGTTGGTTTTCCCTGACTTATTGCCTGTTGTTTTCTTTCACCGTATAAACCTTTATCTACTGCCAACGTAAATCTTGCTACTGCCATACCTGTGGATGGTATAAATCTGAGCTCCGGATCTCTTGTCAGTCTTCCTATTAATACAACATTATTCATACTACTACCTCTTCTTCTATTTTTCTACTACTGTGATCATGTGCCTGATAAAATTGTCGCTAATTCTGCAAATTCTGTCAACTTCATCAACAGCATCGGAGCCTGCAGTAAACTCGATAAAAACATAATATCCTTCTCTTTTTTTGTCAATTTCGTAAGCTAGTCTTCTCTGACCCCACTCATTAACATTATCTATTGTTCCTTGTCTTTCAGTTATTATGTTTTTTACTTTTTCGATTTCTGCATTTCTTACTTCTTCTTCTAAGTTAGATAGTAAGATAAAAGCACCTTCGTATTTTCTCATCTCGTCACCTCCTTCTGGACTTCGGCTCTCCTTTAGAATAAGGGAGCAAGGATAGCTTATACATTATAGCACTGCAAATATGTTAATTCAAGTATTTTTTATTATATATTGAACTATTTCATAGAATCCAATATCCACTTTATATGCCTTACCATGTTTTCTTTTACCTGATAATCGCTGCCTTTTTTCACCCATTCAAAAAGGTAGGCGCGAATGGTAACAAAGACAGTCGAAATAAAATCATCTATATCAATAGGAGGAGAAAAATTCTTTTCCTCAATTCCTAATAATACTATCTCTCTTAGAACGTCGTAAATTTTTCTTTGTTTTTCAGGTATTTTTTTGACGGAGTTTTCAATAGATGTTCTAATAATTAATAAATTAGCATAATATCCCCATTGCTCTATATATGATCCAAAGTGGGTTACAAAGTCAATTATGTCCTCATTTGTTGTTGGATGACTTGCTATTGAATCTTTATTGTAGAGAAAATATTCATCCATTAGTTCATACATTTCATCAGTAACAGAATCTTTAGATCTGAAATAATGGTAAAAAGCTCCTACTGATATATTGGCATGATCACAAATGTCTTTAATAGTAACATTTTTCATGCCTTCTTCATCCATAAGTTTTACTATAACATCAACAATTATCTTTTTCTTTGAAATAGTATCATTTTGGTTCATACAATCACCACCTCTTCGATTATAATAATAAAACCACTAATTATCAAGGGATATTGTAGGTAAAATAAGAAAGTAATGAAAAACCGCTGATAGTCCAGCGGTTTTTCATTAGCTTGGCAATATTTTATTTATATTTAGATTTTATGGATGACTATTTTTCTAAAGCTGCTGATTCTCCGGCAATTTTTCCAAATACCACTGTATCAGGAATAGCATTACCACCTAATCTGTTAGCGCCGTGAATTCCACCTGTTACTTCACCAGCAGCATAAAGTCCTTTCATAATATTTCCATCTTTAGATATAACTTGTGCTAAAGTATTGATTTCTATACCACCCATGGTGTGGTGAATTGTAGGAACTCTTTTTGAAGCATAGAATGGAGCTTTGTCAAAGGGGTCTTGTAATAACTTTTTGCCCATTGGATCTTCAATTTCACCAGCTACAGCTTGGTTGTAAGTATCTACAGTTGCCCTTAAATTTTCCGGACTTACTCCCATGTTGATAGCTAGTTCCTCTATGGTTTCTCCTTTTACAACTACTCCGCTTTCAACTAATTGTCCAATAGTTTCATTAAAGTCATTTCTTACTTCTTCATTATAGTATTCATGAGCATCATGCAATATCCACATTACCTGATCAGGTTGTTCCAATAGACCGCGTGTTAAAACGTCACGTCTTTCATCTTCAGCCACAAATCTTTTACCTTCACTGTTAACAAATAATTGATTTGCTGCATTGATACTAATATTTCCTTGCATACCTCCTGTTACAGGATCTCCAACTGGTAGTAACTGAATGTATTCCATACCTACAAGGTTAGCACCAACAGCTTCTGCCATTATTATACCATCTCCTGTAGCACTTACGCTATTAGTGGAACCAAGATTATCAAGTCCTCCCCAATGGGCGTCATATTTCTTTACCATCTCATTATTTCTGGCAAAACCTCCAGTAGCAATAACAACACCTTTATTAGCCTTAATTATAACTTCATTATTGCCTTGTTTTGCTTTTACTCCAACAACTCTATCATCTTCTACTATTAATTCAGTTGCAGTAGTGTTTAACATAACTTCTGCATCATCGCCTTTATTAGCAATGTATTCCATATATGCATCAATGGGACCTGTAACTAAGGGTTTTACAAATTGATGAGTTCTTTGCCACAGAGCTCCTGTTACTGTTGCAATTTCATCATGGAATTCTACACCTAAGCTTTCTAACCAGCCTATAGATTCTTCAGCTCCCTTTGTAAGAGTTTCTATTAGCTCAAGATTACCTACCTGGTCTCCACCCTTGAATGCTTGTAAAGCATGAAGCTGAGGTGAATCAAATACATAGGTGCTTCCGTTAGCCTTATACTCTTCTATCTGTGCAGCTAATTCTTCCATTAACCTCTTATGCGTTTCATTTACAGGTTCTTGCTTTGTATAAGATTCTATTTCCGCAATTAACTCAGGACGCATTTCATATGCTCGTTGACGTGCATCATCGACAGCATTATATTGTCCTCCTGCCATAATGGTTGAACCACCAACACTTGGCATTTTTTCTAAAACGACAACTGTTGCGTCATTCTGCAATGCAGATACTGCTGCTGCTAATCCAGCCCCGCCACCGCCTATTACTACAACGTCAGCGGTTTTATTAATAGTTTCGCCTGGTTCAGATGAAACATCGATTTCTTTCATTAACTCATCAATGTTTGCTCCAGAACTTAGTAAAGCATTTTTTACAGCTTCTAAGATTCCATCGCTTGTAAATGTTGCCCCTGAAATAGTGTCTATTTTAAGACTCTGATATTTTACAATGCTTTCAGGTATGCTTATAATAGCATTATCAGAAATTCCAGGTGATTCCTTATGTTCTAAGACTTTTACTTCTAAAATATTATTTGCATCTACTGTTACTTCAACCTTAATGGTACCATTAAGCCCGTTTGCTTCTCCAGTATATGTACCAGGTTTGAAAATTCCTTCTTCTTCAACTATAGGTTCTTGGGCTGTTTCTTGTGAACATGCCGTAACAGAAATAATCATCATAAATGCTAATATTAGTGTTAATATTCTTTTGCTAAGCTTAAACATCTTACCCTCCAAGTATGTAATAGAATATATTGACAGAATATTCTGTCGTTATATTCTATTATAGTGTAAAATAATTTTTTGTCAATATATTTGTTATTTTATTTTCAAATTTAAATAGAATTTTTTGTAATATAGTGGATTCATAAAAACAACAAGGTCCAATACCGTTGTTCAACGATATTAGACCTTGTTGTTTGCAATTATCCATCAAAGATTATAGATACAGGTATAATAAATAATTATCATTCAGTAATTTTATATTCCGCTTTTTTTTCACAATAGGTACAGTTTTGCAGCTTATTGGTTTTAAATATTTTAGGAGCATCCTCATTAAAATTAACATAGTCATCTATTCCCTGCTCTACATGTTCTGCACATGCATAAATTACTTTTCCATTATTATTTTCCATACTTACACCTCATACACTTTGCTAGCTCTATCTCTATAAGTTAAATCAAGACAAACTCCAGGATTAACTTCTATTGAATTTTCCTTCAATATAGATTCCACCGTCTTGTAGGCAAGCTGAGGAAAATTATTTTCCTTGCTTAAATGGCCTAACAAAACTATTTCTGTACCTTTTTTTATTACCTTGGACAGAAGATTTCCTGCCATATCGTTTGACATATGTCCAAATTCACCTAACACTCTCTTTTTAAGATGCCACGGATAGGGGCCTATTATTACCATATCTTCATCATGATTTGATTCTATAAGTAATAAGTCCGAATCTAAGATGCTGTTTATAATAGTTTCATTTACACAGCCTGTATCAGTAACCAAACTTAATTTTTTATTAGCATAAAATATATTGTAGCCTACAGGATGGGCTGCATCATGGGATATGTCAAAGGATTGTATAAAAAGATCACCTATTTGAGTACTATCATATAATACTTTAATATTCTCAGGTTTTATTTTGCCTATGTACTGGGTCATGGCTTCCCATGTCTCTTCATTAGCATAAATGGGAATGTTTAATCGCCTGGACAAAACCCCTGCCCCTAAAATATGGTCACTGTGTTCATGGGTAATAAATATTGCATCTATATTTTTAGGATCTTCGCCTATATTTGAAATTTCCTCTTGAATTTTTTTGCCGCTCATGCCTGCATCAACAAGTATGGTGGCATTTTCTGTCTTGATATATTGGCAGTTTCCACTGCTTCCACTACTTAATGAACAAAATTTAAGTTTCATCCGTCCTCCCAGTGCTCCTGCACATTTTCAACTTATATTAACATAAATATATTTCTTTTACAAATATTTTCTTAATTTAGTATTGTACCTGTATTATATATAAAGTTCTAACAAGTCATTATTCGCATAATATATATTGGAGAGGACACCTCCTTATAGATACTCTGTATAGGAGGCTTGTCCTAAAACTATAGTTCTGGGGATAAGTATGGTTATAAAGATTAAATGGAAGTCATTATTGGTAGTTCTTATAGTTACAATTATTACCGGGGGATTTTTTATTTTATATATGAACCGAACTCAAAGGGTTTCCGCAGAAGAAGAGGATTATATTAAGTGGGTGGATTTCAGAGTTTCATATGAAGCAATGGACAAGGCCTTAAAAGCTGATATTAACAGTATTGATGAAGAAGTAAAATTAAATTGGATAGAACTGTTAGCCTATTTAGGTGCTAGATACGGAGGAAATTTTGCCAGATACAAGGCAAGGGACATGGATGATTTAATAAATCGCTTAAAAAGTGGCGAAAGTATTGAAAGTATTACAAAAAATCTCACTCATTACGATTACTATTACGAAGCTTATTCTGCCGTATTGGGAGGATTTGTGGGACCCTTTGAAATACAGGAGAAAGATCCTGAAACCGGCGAGATTGTCTGGGTGAAAAAATATGGTTTAAAAGTCTTCTCCCCCATAGCAGCAGGCTATCACTACAGTCATTATGATGATTTTGGAAATTCTCGCAGTTATGGCTTTAGGAGAGTGCATTTGGGAAATGATTTGCTAGGCTCCGTAGGAACACCCATAGTAGCCGTTGAAACGGGAAGAATAGAAGCACTAGGTTGGAATCAATACGGTGGATGGCGCATAGGAATACGAAGCTTGGACAATAAAAGATATTATTACTATGCTCATTTAAGAAAGGATCACCCCTATGTTAAAAGCCTAAAAGAAGGGGATATAGTACTATCAGGAGATGTAATCGGTTACTTGGGGATGACCGGATATTCCAGAAGAGAAAATGTAAACAATATACGAACTCCTCATTTGCACTTTGGAATGCAGTTAATTTTCCACGAATCACAAAAAGAGACATTGGCAGAAATTTGGATTGACGTTTATCGAATAGTAAAACTCCTGAACAGAAATAGATCCCCTGTATCTTACAATAAAGATACAAAGGAATTCCATAGAATTTATGATATTAGATTTCATAATGTTCCCTAAATATTTTTCAGCGGACATACTTATTTACTATATTTAGCATTATTACAGCTGCTTCAGCTCTGGTTAAATATTCTTCCGGACAGAAGGAATTAAAACTTTTCCCCGATACTATACCGTTTAAATAGGCTGTCTTTACTGCCTCTTTTTCTTTTTCCGTCAAATTATGTAAATCAGGAAAAATTGTTTCTATATTCAAAGGGTCAAAATTTTTACTGCTGATGAGTAAATCTTTAATTATTAGCACAGCATCTTTTCGACTAATATTATCCTTAGGGTTAAATAATTTTTCTTCTTCTATCAATCCTCTTCCGTATATATCTTCTACATATTTAAGAGCCCATGGGCTAAATTGTTCAATATCCTGGTAGGAGAATATTTTATTAAAATCTAATATTTTTTGTTGGTTTATTTTTTCTATATAGTTCAAAGTCTTACTTAGAAAAACACAATATTCTTCTCTAGTAACAATTCTATTAGGATTATACAAGTGGGCATGGCTAATTATTCCTTTACCGTATAAATCCATTATCGTTTTTCTTCCCCAATGGAAAGATATATCATCAAAAATATACCTTCCATACACTGTATCTCCAGTACGGAGAAGCCAGTTTCTTTCTATCCAGCCTTCTCTGTTCTCATCTATATATACTTTGTACCAATAATATCCCTTTTTTAAAACAGGTCCTTCCTTTATTATTCCCAACTGATTTATATTAAGTTGGTGTACATATTTTCCCGCAGGTTCATCCCTTAAATAATAGGCATTTCTCATACCGTCAGTACGAACATAGTCTCCTACCTCGTATAACACTATATCTCCCTTACTATGATTTTCCGGTGTGGGAACCACCAAGGATCTGCTTGGTTTATCATACTTTGGTAAATAAGAAAAATCTATATTATTTATTTTTTTCCCGTATTCCTTTTCAATTACATCATAAATCAGTTGCTGATAAGTATATTTTTTTGCGTAAGGAGAAACCGGGTTGTTGCTTTGAGCCCAACCATTGTATGCCCACAAAGCAAAGTACCAGTTCTCTAAAATATTAGGATCCATATTTCCTACCCTTGAAACTTGTTCATATGCACTCATACTCCACTTATTTAACAGCACGTCCGCCCCTGCTTCAATATTGTACATTATGTCATATTTTAACCTATAATTGTCGTAACCTCCATGAACATTGTTTATTTGCATAAGACCTATGCTAGTACCACAAATTTTAGGACTACCGTCACTGTTAAACTGTTTATATACAGATTCAACTCTTGCTATTCCTTTAAGTAAAAGGGCAGGAATACCTCTTTTTAAAGCAACTTCATCAATCATGGCTTCAATTTCTTCCCTTGGAGGGTTTACTCCTCCAAAAGCCCTAGTATTAAATGTTAATAAAAAAATAATTATCAGCAAAATTATTTTATGGGTAATATTTTTCAAGTTCATATACCTCTCTGTTCTAATTGATTTTCCGCCCCTGAACTTTATGCTATTGTTAATATTGTAAATATTCCCATAATTATGAAAATTATACCTATTTATTTATTTTTACTGGTACATAAAAAAATCCTCCATGGAGGATTTTTTTGTACCTTTATTCAGTTTTAAGTTTTTCTGAAACTTTAGCCATGATTGCAGCAGCTTCAGCCCTGGTTAAATGCTCATGGGGACTGAAGGTCCCAGTAGCTTTTCCTGACATAACTTCATTGACATAAACTGTTTTAACTGCTGCTATTTCTTCTTCCTTAAGCTCATTTAAATCAGTAAATATAGATTTTATATCTAATGAATAGAATTCTTCATCAATATCAAATAATTTTGCAGTTATTAAAGCTGCTTCTTTTCTTGTTAGATTATCCATGATGTTTGACAAGTCTTCTTGGTCTATTAAACCAATTCCATATATATTTTCCACATATTCAACAGCCCATGGATTTATTTGGATACCTTCTAATTCTTCAAAAGGATTTGATTCAGATGTTTCATTACTTGTCCCATTTTTTTGTAACTCTTCACCGCCTTTTAATTCATCTGAAGCATTTTCACTTTCAACCTCTGAATAATCTAAGGATCTGCTTAACATTATGAAATACTCTTCCTTTGAAACATAATTGTCTGGATAGAAAAATTCCCCTTCACTTACTATATCCTTTTTTAGCAAATCCATAATAATTTTTCTTGCCCAGTGGAAGGATATATCTTCAAAAGTATATCTACCATATTCTATATCCCCTGTACGCAAAAGCCAGTTTCTTTCTATCCAGCCTTCCTTGTTTTCATCTACACTAACTTTATACCAATAGTAGCCTTTTTCTAACACTGGACCTTCCGTAATAACTGCTAGCTGATTAACGTCTAACTCATGAATATATTTTCCTGCTGGAACATCCCTTAAATGGTAACTTTTCCTTATACCGTCGGTTCTTACATAGTCTCCAATTTCATAAAGCACTATATTACCGCTGCTGCAATTTGAAGGTGTAGGCACTACCAAGGACCTGCTTGGTTTTCCTGCGGCAGGAAGATATGAAAAATCGATATTGTTGATTTTTTTGTTATATTCCTTTTCTGCAATATTATAGACTAGCTGCTGGTAAGTGTACTTCTTCGCATAGGATGAAAGCATATTGGGATTGTTGCTCTGAGCCCATCCGTTATATGCCCAAAGGGCAAAATACCAGTTTTCTAAAATGTTGGGATCCATATTTCCCACACTGGAAACAGATTGGTATGAACTCATACTCCATTTGTTAAGGAGTACATCAGCACCTGCTTCAATGTTATACTCTATATCATATTTAAGTTTTTCCGTATTGTAGCCTCCATATCTGTTATTTACCTGCATAAGGCCTATACTTGTTCCATTGATTTTCGGATTCCCATTGTGGTCGTAATGTTCAAAACAAGATTCCACTCTTGCTATGGACTTTAACAGAATGGCGGGTATTGCTCTTTTTTGGGCAATAGTATCAATTATATTTTCAACTTCTTCCCTCGGAGGATTGACTCCTCCGAAAGTTAAGTTGTTAAATACTAATAAAAAAACTATAGTTAATATAATAATTTTTTTGGCGGTGGTTTTAAATATTTTCATATTTATAGCCTTCCTTTAGTCAATGTTAATTTGGATGCGGTCAATTAAACTTAATATCTCGCTTTTAGTCAGTTCCAACATTTTAAGGGAACTATCCTTATCCTCTCCTTTTATTGAAAAATATACTTTTAATTTTGGTTCCGTTCCTGAAGGTCTCAATACTATCCAGGAACCGTCTTCAAATGAAAATTTCAGAACATCTGATTTAGGATAAATCAGTTTTTCTGTGGTTCCATCTAAAAGGTTAAAAGAAACACTCATTTTGTAATCATTTATTGTGGGTATTTTCTTACCTGCCAAGGAACTTAATTTATTTTCTCTGAAAAATTCCATTATAGCTTTCATTTTATTTTGACCAGTGACACCGGCAAAGGTTAATGAAACAGTTTCTTCTATATAGTAACCGTGTTCCTCATATAATTCATAAAGAACATCAATCAGTGTTTTTCCTAGTTTTTTATAGTATGCTGCCATTTCACAAATGAGCATGGAAGCTATTACTGCATCCTTATCTCTTACAAAGGTACCAGCCAAGTAGCCATAACTTTCTTCATATCCAAATAAAAAATTATATTCCTTTGTATCTTCAAATTGCTGCATTAATTCGGCAATATATTTAAAACCAGTCAAAGTATCAAAGGTTTCTGCCTTATACTTAGATGCAATCCTGTCTGCAATTTCACTGGTAACAATAGTTTTAACCACTGCCGGGTTTTCAGGCAGAGTTCCTAACTCCTTCCTAGTTTCCAATATGTAATTTAACAGCAAGGCTCCTGTTTCATTGCCATTTAAAGGAATATATTCTCCCTTATGCCATACTACAGCCCCTACACGGTCACAATCAGGGTCTGTGCCAATAATAATATCACCAGATACTTCCCGGGCTTTTTTAATTGCCAGTTCAAAAGAGTCAATGTCTTCTGGATTAGGAGATTTAACTGTTGAAAATTCCGGATCCGGCTCTTCCTGCTCCTCCACTGTAAACAGGTTTATGTAACCCATTTCTTCCAATAATCTTCTCACCAATTTGTTCCCTGTGCCATGAAGAGGAGTATATACGATATTAATGTTTTTATCAACTTCTTTTCTTAAACTTAATTCTTTTATGTCATTTATGTAAGAGGTATCCACATCCTTACCGATTATTTGGATTTTATCATTTCCCTCAAATTCAGCTGTTTGTATGTCTTTTAACTTAACTTCCTTAATTTTTTCAATAATAGTATCTGCATCTTGGACCACCTGGCCTCCAAAGCGGTCATACACCTTATACCCGTTATATTCAGGAGGATTATGGCTTGCAGTAATAACTACTCCCGACTTACAATTAAAATATCTAACTGCATAAGATAATTCCGGAGTAGGTCTTAAACTTTCAAAAAAGTAAACTTTTATATTGTTAGCGGCAAATACAGAAGCTGCTTTTGCAGCAAATTCCTTTGACATATGTCTTGAATCATAAGCAATTGCCACACTGATTTCTTCATTATCATACTTTTCCTTTAAATAATTTGCTATTCCTTGAGTTGCTTTTCCAACGGTTACGAAATTTATTCGATTGGTTCCGGCACCAATCTTCCCCCTCATTCCTCCAGTACCGAATTCCAAGTCTTTGTAAAATCTATCTTCTATTTCGCTATCAATCTTTTCAATTGCCCGTAGTTCTTCCTTCAGTTCTTCATCTACAAACTCGCTGTCCACCCATATTTTGTATTTTTCCCTATACATACTACACCCCTTATAAATTTATTTTTCTTAAATAGCTTATAAAACTTTCTCTTAAGTCTTCCCTCTTAAGAGCATAGTCTACCGTTGCTTCAAGAAAACCTATTTTGCTGCCTACATCATATCTTCTACCTTCGAAAATATATGCATAAACTTTTTCTATATTACAAAGTTCTTTTAAAGCATCTGTAAGCTGGATTTCTCCCCCCACGCCTTTCTTAGTATTTTCAAGTATTTTGAAAATTTCAGGAGTTATAATATACCTACCTAAAATTGCAATATTAGTAGGAGCTTTGTCCCTTGTAGGTTTTTCAACTAGATCATTTACAGTATATAGTTTTTCATTTACTCTGTTACCGGAAATAATACCGTACTTGTTAACATTTTCCCATTCTACCGGCTGAACTCCCAAAATTGTTGAATTATACTCTTCATAAACTTCCAGCATTTGCTTAAGACATGGTTTTTGAGAATCCACCACGTCATCGCCTAATAGTACAGCAAAAGGTTCATTTCCTACAAATGATTTTGCACAATATACTGCATGTCCTAATCCCAAGGGATTTTTTTGTCTTACCGTATGGATATTTATCATCTTTGAAATATTAATTACTTCTTCCAGCAACTCTTCTTTATCGTTATTAGCCAAATGGTATTCCAACTCAACAGCTCTGTCAAAGTGTTCTTCAATTGAGCCCTTGTTTCTACCGGTAATTATCAGAACATCTTCAATACCAGAGGCAATTATTTCTTCCACTATGTACTGTATTGTTGGTTTATCCACTATGGGAAGCATTTCTTTAGGTATTGACTTTGTTGCCGGTAAAAACCTAGTACCAAGTCCTGCTGCAGGTATAACTGCTTTTTTTACTTTCATACTAACCCTCTATTCCACATATTTCTGTATAATTATATAAATCAATAGATTAATTAATCTATTGATTTATAACTACATATTTATATTATACCATAATTTGTTTTAATACTGTCCGAAATCAAGGAATCTTTAAGCATATCCATATGCTCCAATGCCTGGCCTGTTCCCTTGGCAACGCAAGAAACGGCATCTTCGGCTATGGTTACTGTCAATCCTGTTCTCTTTTCAATAAGTTTATCCATTCCATGGATCAGACAACCGCCTCCCGTCATTACAATACCTTTCTCGCTTATATCTGCTGCCAATTCCGGCGGTGTTTTTTCAAGAACGGAATGGACGGCATCTGCAATTGAAGTAATAGTTTCTTCCATTGCTTCAAGCATATCGGAAGATGAAATAGTTAGATTAACAGGTAGGCCTGTTACTAAGTTTCTGCCTCTTACTTCCATATATTTTTCTTCTTCCACAGGAAAAGCAGTTCCTATTTTTATTTTTAGTTCTTCTGCACTTCGCAAACCTATCATTACATTATATTTTTTTCTTACATATCTTACTATTGCGTCATCACACTTGTCGCCAGCAACCTTTATGGATCTGCTTACCACTATTCCTCCCAAAGAAATTACGGCTATATCCGTAGTTCCTCCGCCCATGTCGATAATCATATGGCCTGATGGTTTGGTAATATCAAGTCCGGCTCCTATAGCAGCTGCGACAGGTTCTTCAATGAGATATGTTTTTTTGGCACCAGCGTTGTTACTAGCCTCTAAAACGGCTCTTTTTTCAACTTCTGTTACACCGCTTGGAACACAAATTATTACTCTCGGCTTAATAATTGAATTGCCCACTGCCTTTTTAATAAAATATTTCAATAGTTTTTCCGTAATGTCAAAGTCAGATATAACACCGTCTCTTAGAGGTCTGATAGCAACTATATTGCCGGGAGTACGCCCAAGCATTTTCCTTGCTTCTTCCCCTACTTCTAGGATTTTGTTTGTATTTATGTCTATTGCTACAACTGAAGGTTCATTAATAACTATACCTTTGTCTTTTATGTAAACTAATACGCTGGCAGTACCAAGGTCTATTCCGATATCCATTCTGAAACCCATCTTCATCCTCCATATGCTTCTTCTTTAAGTTTCGAATATTAATGATAAAAATTATACCATAGAACTTATTATATTTCAATTACTTGTTTTGTATGCAACAGGCTGTAATTTGAACATTCTTCCTATGAAAAAAATAATGCCTGTAGAGACATTATTTTTTAAGAAGTTTTTTAATTTTTTGTACTGGATCTAACAGTTCGCTTAAAGAGCTATCATAATTTAATGTGTCAATAATACTTGCAATATATTTAGACATATCCACTTCAGTATACCAAGGTCTTTCCTTAAGTTCTGGTTTGCGATAAATCATATTAGTAGTAAATACTCTTGTTATTATTCCATCCTCATATGCCTTATCGAATTTTTCCAATCCCTCTGTAAATAGTCCAAAGGAAGCAAATACATAAACATTTCTTACGTCTCTTTCCTTTAATTTGTGAGCCACTTCAATCATTGAATCCCCGGAAGCTATCATGTCATCAACAATTATAACATCTTTACCATTCAGGTTACTACCTAAGAATTCATGACTGATAACAGGATTTTTTCCATTAACTACAGCAGAATAATCCCTTCTTTTATAAAACATACCTAAATCTAATTCCATAACGGATGAATAGTAGATACATCTTGACATACCACCTTCATCAGGAGATATTATCATCATATGATCTCTGTCTATTTTAGCATCGGGAACAGTTCTCACAAAAGATTTTATCATTTGATAGTGGGGATGGAAATCTTCAAGTCCATGGAGAGGTATTGCATTTTGAACTCTAGGGTCGTGAATATCAAAGGAAATAATATTTTCAACTCCCATTGAAGTAAGTTCCTGTAATGCCAAGGCACAATCCAAAGATTCTCTGGTAGCTCTTTTATGCTGCCTTCCTTCATAAAGCATTGGCATAATTACCGTTAAGCGCTTTGCTTTCCCATTCATGGCAGCAATTAATCTTTTTAAATCCTGGTAGTGGTCATCGGGACTCATAGGCACTTCCATGCCATACATTTTATAAGTTACTCCGTAATTAAAAACATCACATAGAATATATATATCATGACCTCTTACTGTTTCATTTATTACACCCTTAGCTTCTCCGGATCCAAATCTGACGCATTCTGCATCTAAAATAAATGTTTGTGCTGGTGCTGAATCTCCTGAATATATAACACCATTAGAATCCTTTCTCCACTCTTTCAAATAATAGTCTATCTTTGATGCTATTTCTTCACAGCCTTTCATTGCAATAATAGACAGTTTTCCGAATGGTTGAAGTTCAGTGAATGTGTGTTCACTTATATTCATTTTTTCCTCCTGTTAATACATCTTTATAGCTTGTTTTTCATGTTACATTCTATCAAAAAAATATCAATTGTCAAAAGATTATGACCAGTATATTATTAAATTATCTTAACAAGTAAAAAATAATCCATTAAACTATGGATTATTTATACATGGATGCTATTACTTGAGATAGTTCATCGTATGTGAAAGGTTTTTCTACAATTGTCAGCCCTCTTATTTTTAAATCTTCATATTCTGTTTGGTGAGCATATCCTGTTATAAATATCACTGCAGCATCTTTATTTATAAGATGCATTTCCTTATATAGTTCCCTTCCTCCTAATTCAGGCATCATTAAATCTATAACTGAAAATGATATGTTTTCCCATTTTTTTTTGTAATATTCTAAAGCTCTTAGAGGATTATTGAACTTAACAACATCATAGCCTAAATCCTCCAACATTTCAGCTTCAACATTCAGTACATTCACATCATCGTCAACAAGCATTACAATATTACTGTCTATTTCCTTAATTGTTCTTTTATTAAGAACTTCCCCACTACTATGTACGGGTATGTGTATTTCAAATTTAGTCCCCACATTAACCTTACTTTCAACATTTATAAACCCTCTGTGGGATTTTACGGTACCAAATACAACAGATAATCCTAAACCTGTTCCCTTTGTTTTATTCTTAGTTGTAAAATATGGTTCGAAGATTCTATTGAAGGTATCTTCGTCCATTCCTGATGCATCGTCCTCAACATATATAGTAATGTATTTACCTGGTTTAATTATTTCACCATGGCTTAATACCATATCATAATATACTACTGTGTCCTTAGTTCCTATTTTTATTTTTCCGTGTTTCTCACCCATGGCATCCCTTGAATTTAGTATCATGTTCATAATCATACTTTCCAACTGGGACTCATCTCCCAATATAATTTCGTCGCTTGCGCCATAAGAGTAGATTAAATTTATTTCTTTGCAAAGTATGAATTCCATCATATTATAGGTATTGTCCAAAATATTTTTTAAATTCACTGGTTTATTAGTACTGCTTTCCTTTTTTGAAAACATAAGAATTTTTTTAGTAAGGCTGGCTGCACTTTGTGATATATGAATTATTCTTTCCGCATACTCTTTTATTCGGTCAATATCATCAGTCTTTTGAATCATTGTGGCATTTCCAATTATACTCATTAAATAATTGTTGAAATCATGAGCTATTCCACCTGCCAGCTGTCCTAAAGCAGCAATTTTTTCACCCTGCCTTATAGCAATTTCTTCTAATTCCTCTCTATCTATCCCATCGTTTTCCATTGTTTTTTTCATATTTTACTTTTCCCCTTTAATTACCCATTTTAAGTATAATATACAATTGTTTAATAAAATAATATGTAGAAATTTGTAGAATAACTATTATCAAAAATAGAATTTTGACATAAAAAAAGCAACATTCAACGTCGCTCAAGGATCGTCAAATGTTGTTTTATAGTGGTGATCCATCGGCGATTCGAACGCCGGACTCCTTGATTAAAAGTCAAGTGCTCTACCTGCTGAGCTAATGGATCAAAAATTCAACTCTTATATAATACCTTCCTTGTCTAATCTTGTCAATTATTTTTTATATAATTTATTTTTTGACAAATAGATATTGTAAATTTTATTATATATTGTTACCATAACATATTTAAATATGTGTTATTGACTTATATTTTTGGGGATGGTAAAATTAAGAAAAAACAAAGAGGTGGTATAATGTCAATTAGTATGGTTGCGGAACATGCAAGGTGGCCTAAGGAAAATGATGCAATTTTCGGGTTGGCAGCTAGGGCAAAAGAAGCAATAGACAAGTATGGCAGGGAAAATGTAATTGATTCTACATTAGGAGCCTTAGTTGATGATGAAGGTAATCTTATTTGTTTAGAAACTGTTTACAATGAATTAAAATCTCTCCCCAATGCAGCAATTGCAGCCTATGCACAAGTAGCAGGTCAGCCGGACTACTTAGAAGCAGTACAACAGGCATGCTTCGGAAGATATAAACCGGATGCACATATAAGGGCAGTTGCAACTCCTGGCGGAACCGGTTCTGTAAGACACGGTATTGTAAACTACTCAAATCCAGGGGACTCTATCTTAATAGCCGACTGGTTTTGGTCTCCCTATGTAACAATTTCTGAAGAATATGGCATAACTGTTACTACTTTTGAATTGTTTAATGACAAAAACCAATTTAATATAGCAGATTTCAAAGAAAAATTTGAAGATTTAATTAAAAAACAAAAAAGATTGGTAACAGTACTTAATACCCCTGCTAATAACCCTACGGGATACAGTCTGTCTGATGAAGAATGGGACGAAGTTTTGAATATTGCAAAAGAAAATGCCAAAGATCCCGAAAATAAAATAATAATAGTTGTTGACTGTGCTTACATAGATTATGCAGGCGTAGGAGATGAAAGAAGAAAATTCTTCTCAAAATTTTCTAATTTACCTGATAATATTTTTGTAATTATAGCCTATAGCATGTCAAAAGGTTACACCATGTATGGAATGCGTTCCGGTGCAGCCATAGGAATTTCTTCCAATGAAGATATTGTAGAAGAATTTTATTATTCATGTATGCATGCAAACAGAGCTAACTGGTCAAACGGAACGAGAGCAGCCATGGAAGTAATGATAAGAATAGCAAAAGATCCCGAAAAAACTAAGGCTTATGAAAATGAAGTAAAAGAAACGAAAACCATGCTTAGAAAACGTGCAGAAGCCTTCGTGGAAGCATCCAAGGAAGTAGGTCTGGAAATTTTACCTTACAGAGACGGTTTTTTCGTAAGTATACCATATGAAAATGCTAAGAAAGCATCTGAAGAACTAACAAAAGAAAATATGTTTGTTGTTGCCCTTAAAAAAGGACTGCGATTTGCCGTTTGTGCCGTTTCCGAAGAAAAGTGCAAAACAGCACCGGCAATTATTAAAAAAGTATTAGATCGTATAGACACATAGACACACCTCAATATATATAGCTTTAGAGACACCCTTAGGTGTCTCTTTAATTATGTATTCTATTTTGGAACAGGGTATCCCCTTCCTACATAAATATTGTCATAAACACGTCACTTTTTGTCTTTATTTGAATAATATAAGTATAACTATTTCAAAAATGAAATGGCATAAATCCAAAAGAAAGGAATGAAGATATTGAAAAGACGAGATGATAGCAATTATATACCAATGGCTCCTTATATGCCCGAAAATCCGTTACCTGGTTACGGATATGTGCCTTATCAAATAAATCCACGGTATTTTAACAATTTAACAGAAGCATTTGTTCAAGGAACTGTATTTCCGGAATTAGTTACTCCGTATTTAGAATTTCTTCAAAGAGGGGTGTAATTATGGTTAATTATAATATAACGAATCAGAGACTAAACAGACAACAGGAAATGTTACTGGAAATACAAAAATTACAATTTGCAGCATATGATTTAGCTCTTTTTTTAGATACCCATCCCAACGACCCAGTGGCACTTTATAGACATAAAATGTACACTGATAGGTTAAGACAGGTGAAGGATGAATATGAAAAAGAATTCGGACCTATGACCGTATTTAGTCATGAGTTTGGGGATAACTGGCGTTATATAAACGGTCCATGGCCATGGGAACATTAAGAAGGACTATATTATATAGAAAGGAATGATTGTACTCTATGTTTATTTATGAAAAGAAATTACAGTATCCTGTAAGGGTATCCAATAAAGACGTACGGATGGCTAAGGCTGTTTTAACACAATACGGAGGTCCTGATGGCGAGCTAAGTGCAAGTATGAACTATTTAACTCAACGTTTCAGTATGCCCTTAAACGAATTAAAAGCAATTTTAACAGATATAGGCACCGAAGAACTAGGCCACATGGAAATGGTTGCCACCTTGTTTAAAAAATTAATTAAAGGCGCTACCAAGGATGAATTAATAGCAGCGGGGATGGGAGGATATTTTGCGGATCATGAAACATGTCCATTCTTAGTAGATGCTGAAGGTGAACATTGGGATTCAAAATATACTCAGGCAAAAGGAGATCCTATAGCAGATTTATATAATGACATGGCAGCAGAGCAAAAAGCAAGAGCCACTTATGAAAACTTAATTGCTCTTACTGATGACCCCTTAGTAAAAGACACTTTAAGATGGCTAAGAGAACGCGAAATTATACACTTCCAAAGATTCGGCGAAGGTCTTCGCCTATATGAAGAATACTGCAACAGCAAGAGATATTTTTAAGAAATATAACACCTAAGAATCTTTCGAGTTCTTAGGTGTTTTTGAATGAAATAATTTTCCCATAATTGGGTAATGCAACTAATATTGACAATAAATAAACATTCATATATGATATTATCAAATGGTTGCTAAAGATAGTTCTATTCAATAGCACCAGGGAAAACGTTATTAGGAAGGAGTATAAGTATGGGTATAACACGAAGAGAATTCTTAGCAGGTGTTGGGGCTGCAGGATTGATTGCTGCAGGATCAACACTTACATCATGCACTACGCCTACAACCACTGAGACAAATAATGGAAATAAAGAAGTAGTCGATAAGGTAGAGGCAAGTAAGGTAGAGACAGAATTTATCCCGCAAGCATATGTTAATCCACAGGACTATAATTACCGTCAGAACACAACAGATTTCAAGACATTATTTTCACCTTTGAAAATTGGTCCACTTAATCTCAGCCATCGAATGATTAAATCTGCTGCAGGATCAGCTACTTATTTGGCAGGGCTTACCGATGAATTGCTCCAGTATTACATACAATTTGCAAAAGGTGGTATTGAATTTATTTGGGTTGAAATGGTAGCAGCTTTAGAACCACCTGCTGACGGAAGTCCAACACCTCCAGAAGCAATTGAATTTGGCAAAAAGCTTGTAGCTGAGTGCGGTAAATATGGTGCCAAATTAGGTTACCAAACGTATGGATTCTCCCCAAAATCAGTTAACGAACTAACAAAAGAAGAAATTATTGCGTATCAGGATCGCTATGTAAAAACAGCTAAGCAATTGCAAGAAATGGGCTTTGTCGCTTTTGAAATTAATGCTGCAGGTTTTAATCTTGGAGAGCACTTCCTTTCACGTTTCCATAACAAGCGTACTGACGAATATGGTGCAGGCAGTTTTGAAAACCGCGCTCGTTTTGTAACAGAAAGTGTACAAAAAATTAAAAAAGCCTGTGGAAAAGATTTTGTTGTTCAGGTTTTGATGAACTGTATAGAAGAAAATGATAATCTTACAAATAACGCCACTTTAGCAACATTAGACAATGAAGTTACTTTACCACATAATAAAGTTACAACAATTGAAGAGGGAATAGAATTGGCCAAACTTATTGAAGCTGCTGGTTGTGACTCTCTGCATCTTCGCTTAGGGCCATTAGACAACCATCCTTGTCAATTTGGAAGTGACTTATACTTTATTTTAAACGGTGTTGAAGGTGCTACAGGCTATGGTACTCAGTGGGATTTCTCTAAACATTGGCAAGGACAGCTAATTGCAAATCATAGTGGCGCAGGTATGTTAATAAACATTGTTGCAAGATACAAGGAAGCCCTTAGCATTCCTTGTGGTACTGTTACCTACATGGATCCGGCACATGCACCTGATTTCTTTGAAAAGGCTTTGGCTGATGGCAAAGTTGACTTTTATCTAATGAATAGGCCACTTACTACTGATACCGAATATGTAAATAAACTTAGAGAGGGACGTATCGATGAAATTGCTCCTTGTACTCGTTGCTTACATTGCCACATTGGATCAAATGAGATGAATCGTGCGATGGGATATTGCCGCGTTAACGCACTAACACAACGGGTTATGACCGAAAATGGGCCATCAACTTATGAGCTTCCATCTGCTGAAGTTGCAAAAAACGTAATGGTCATAGGAGGCGGACCTGCTGGTATGGAAGCAGCACGTATAGCTGCAGCACGTGGTCATAATGTAACCCTTTATGAGAAAAAAGGTGAGCTTGGCGGTAATCTCATTTTTGCCCATATAGTTAAAGGACCTCACGAAAACCTTTTAGACCTTAGAAATTACTTAGCAAGACAGTTAGAGATTAATGGTGTAAAGGTTGTATTAAATACTGAAGTTGATGTAGAGCTAATTAACAAAGAAGCCCCTGATGCTGTAGTATTAGCAGTAGGAGCTTTACCTGGTGATGTAGGTGTAAGTGGAGGCAATGTTCCAATTATAGAGTATGAAAAATTTATGAATAGTAATGTTGGTGAAAAAGTTATAATATATGGCTCAAACGCTCAAGCATTTGATGCTGCTTTATGGCTGACGGTACGTAAGAAAAATGTCACTATTGTAACACCTAATCCTGATGAAGATCTTGATAAGCAACAATCTCACCATGCTCAACGTTTTATGACTACAACACTTTACTCATTAGGTGTAAAGGTATACTCTAACTCTAAGATCAAGAAAATTAGCGATGGTAAAGTTACCGTTGCATCTGAACTAGGAGTTGAATATGTGATCGAAGCAGATTCTATTATAAACGCCGCAGATTTATTGCCTAATAAATCTTTACTGGACGGTATTTCAGTAAAAGAAAAATATGCAATAGGTGACTGTAATGAGCCTTTCAACATCGCCATGGCCATCAGGGAAGGAAATGATGTTGGACGTGCTCTGTAACATAAAAGCAATAAGAACTTAAATAATGTAATTGTTAGGAATAGTCTGGTTTTTACCAGACTATTTTTGCACTAAAAAATCCAATATCATTTGCATGGAATTTTGCTTTCAGGAAGAATTTTATTTTAAATAAATTTTTTCAATTTCAGAAATATACAAGGTGTGATAATCTTTATTTGGATAGTATTCAGAATCTAATTCAGTCATTATAAAACATTCCGGCTTCATTTCCTGAGCATACAACTTCTTACATATAAAAACCAAATTGGCTTCTTCAAAATAAGGAGTGTTATCAATATATTTAACCGTTAAATTGCTTTTTTCTATTTTATTTTCATCTCTTCCTGAAACAGAACCTATATAAGCCATTGTTTTCTTATATTCCTTGTCAAAAAAGCATAATGAAAATGTATCTGAAGCATCTATGAACTCTTTTGTATATCTCTGGGGTCGTATTACTATATTTACAACTTTTTTATTCCACATAATGCCTAACCCGCCCCAAGATGCAGTCATGGTATTTACTTTATTATCTTTTTCAGCTGTAATCAACATCCATTCGTCATTTATTAAATGAAAAGCATTTTTGTCTAATTGTTCAGGCTTAATTTCTTTAAAATTATGCACGCTGATCCTCCTTAGAAAATTTTGTTTATTATATCATACGTCGATTCAAGTATTCAATATTAACAAAGCTCATGTTTAACTAATTAATATATTCTTTCTGGATTATTAGTTTATTCTATTGGTATGTACAGTTTACTGTAAAAGAACTCTTCACCATCTTGATGAAAAGAAACTTCACCTACATAAAAAGGTTCACCTGTAGGTGTCAGATTGTTCTCTAATAAGTATTCTTCAATATCCTGCAATTTAATTTTTCCTATCAGTTTCCCATGGAGATTATGTCTTATCGGACAAGTTACACATAATTTAGATTCACGCTTATAAACAAGTCCGGAAGTATCTAAATTGAAGAAATCAATAAATCTTTCTTCAGCAATCAAGCCTATTTTTATTTCATTAATTCCCTCAGCCAAAATATCATAGGAACATGGAGAGTAGTTTAAAACAAACAACATATATTCCGACCACCGGGCAAATTGTTCAAGGTAAGGTTCTTCATGCAATACTAATTTATTGCCAATCATATAATCAAAGCAATAATAGTCAGGACTTTTTTCAATTTCAAAGGTAAAATCTTCATGAAACAATTTCTCGACAAATTCTATATGGCTTTCCATTCTCTCTATCAGGATTTTTTGATACTCTAACTTCTTCTTAGCTGTTTGCGTATTTTTATGAAAAGTTTTATAATAGTATTCAAGAGAGAAGTCTGTCATGTTTTTTGATATGTCGGCTAAGCTGTAGCCGGCCGTTCTCATTTTTCGCATTGCCAGCAACCTGCCCACAGAAATGGAGTCATAATATTTATAAGTGCTGTTTTTATCTTTTTTGGGCTCCAAAATAGAAAATTTATGATAATGCCTTAAGGACTCTGTTGTTACTCCCAAATATTTAGAAATATTTCCAATTCGATATTTTATTTTATTTCACTCCCTATTTATTATGTTAAAATTATACCATATTTTTTAGATTTTGTAATCACAAAAAAACAACTCGAAATACTATTCGAGTTGTTTTCGAGTCTTTATGTTTAAATATATCTATTTGTTAGAAACATATTCAGCAACAATTTCCCCTGCTAAATAACCGGATGTAAAGGCCCAACCTTGAGCAGCTCCTCCGAATGTAACATAGGGTTTCTTTTCGGTAAACAATACTCCCATTGAATCTGTACCAACAGCATATAATCCGTTTATAGGCGTTTCCCCGTCAGCTTTCAATACATTGAAATTCTCGTTTATGTCTAAGGCGCCACAGGTGCTGTAACAATATGGAGCACCAGTAATTGCGTAATAAGGTCCGGAACCTATTTTATCCAAAAACTCTGCAGGTTTATTAAAGTCTAAATCTATACCAGTTTCGCAATATTCATTATATTTTGCTACAGTGGCTTCCAAGGTTGCGGGGTCCATGTTTATTTGCTTAGCCAAATCAGCAATTGTATCAGCTTTGTAAACATATCCCTTATCTATTGCAGCCTGAAGAACTTCATAAGTTTCTGGTAAAGGAGTATTTGGAGGAATTGGAGCCTGATGTCCTAAATAAGCAGTTGCAGGACCTTCCGGTGCAACACGGAAACCTTCCTCTTTTATCTTTTGAACCTGTTCATCTGACCATATGCTGTAAAACCTTGCTCCTGATTTCCATGGATCCAGCATTCCCACACCTGTTTCTGATGTAAATCTTTCTCCTTCTTGATTTACAGCTAATGAATTTGATGCAACAACCATATCCAAAGGAATGTCCCCTGGTGTCCAAACTGCAGGTCTACCAGTCATACGTCCGATCACTCCCGGAATTTCATACTTAGCAAAGTTAGTCAAGAAATCAGTAGTTCCTGCCACATGGACCATTGGCGGCATGCCTATATTATATGTACCTGCTCCGATAGAAATTGAATTTTCAATCATCTTTCCATCATTTTGACTCATTCCGTAATGTTTCCAGGCTCCTTTTAATGGATAGTACTCATTGCTGAAGTATTTCTCCTGCATATCAGGGTTTCCTGCAAATCCACCAGTTGCTAAAACAACTGCATCTGCATAAATTTCGTACTCTGTTCCGTCATATTTACGAGCTTTTACACCCTTTACAGTATTCGTCTGCTCATCATAGATTAACTCATAGGCTTCCGTCTCAAGCATGTACTTCCCGCCTAAAGCAACATAATCTTCAACCAATCCCTCAAAATAAGAATTAGTTATAGCATATTCTTTGGTGCCTGTATCATTAGGCAGGTATTGATATTTAACTTCGTATATATCTGCTTCAGTAAATCCTCTCTTAGGTGTCGAAAACCTGAACCCGTGTTCATACATAAGCCAATCAACAACTTTTCCGGAGTTATCTAAAAGCAAATCAAGCATTTCGGTTTTTGCATCGCCTTCAGTATAATCTAACCAGGCTTGACGAAGTTGTTCTTTATTTACATAATCTTTTCCTTCGTTGAACTCTTCTTGAAACCTTGGTGCATTTACAGCAAACATTTCACTGGTTACGGCAGATGTTCCTCCGAATTTACCGGCCTTGTCAATAGCAAGGACACTTACGCTGTTCGGATCTTCTTCATACATTTTTTCAGCTGCCCTCATGGCTGTAACTGTTCCAGAACCGCCCATGCCGACAACAAGAACTTTAGTATTAATTGTTTCTTTCTTTGCTACCTTTTCAGGACGTTTCTTAAAAACATCAATTGCATCGGATGAAAAACCTCCTGCCTCAAAAGCATCAGCTAAAGCTTCCGTAACAGCAACTCTCACTGCAGCACTTGAAGCAGTTGCCCCTGTTATGATGTCAACATAAACTGACTGTTGTTCTATCATGCGCGGTACCATCAAATCAATGACGCTTTGCAAAATAGGTTTTGTTTCACCGTTATCCATACTGACTTCTATATCAAGTATGGAAGTTTCATCAACAGTAACACTTACTTCCACTTCTTCAAACAGTCTAAAGCCTGTTGCAGATGCCGTGTAAGTTCCCGGTTTCATCTTTGGTTGTGTTTCTTCTTCTTCGATGCCTGTTTCAGGTTCTGTATTATCATTTCCCGTTACAGGCTCGCTTGTTTGAGTACAGCCTGCCAATAAGCCCAACAACATGCAGATTGCCAGAACAAAACTTAAAAGTCTTCTTGTTCTCATTTTCTCCCTCCTCAAAAATTAAATCGTTTTGTAAACTTAAATGAAAATTGAGGACTCCAACCCCTTTATGGTACAAT
>ERZ773359.519-NODE-519-length-55220-cov-12.223330_pt1 | contig 55220 bp, 49 predicted proteins | sample MGYA00374955_ERZ773359 | MGnify/ENA primary metagenome ERZ773359 (study PRJEB29098, sample SAMN04486028) | biogas fermenter metagenome | study: EMG produced TPA metagenomics assembly of the Biogas fermentation microbial communities from Germany - Plant 4 DNA1... | reverse complement strand
AAACACTAAGCGCATTAGAGGGAGTATTTGATCTGGGATTAGACAAGCAATACTACCTGCCAAAAGAACTTAATAAAAAATGTAGAAAAAATTTTTCAGGGGCAGTTCCCATACAACATTATTGAAAAACAGAAGAGAGGCGTAAACCTTGAGATTTCAATGTTTATCGCCTCTTTTATATTTATCAACTGTCAAACTCGGGATATTACTTGATACTTCCCTGTGCGTCAAATGAAAACAATTATACCCATTATATTACTACAATGAAACCATAAACAGGATGGAAAGAAACCGCTGTTGATATTTTATATTGTTCGGTATATAATATGATTCCGGCATATACATCGAATGAACTGCTTAATGATTAGACGCAGTAAGTCCGACCATATGATTAATTTGATTGGGATGAAGCTGTTATGGCGAAGGAAATAATAAAACCGGTTTCACAAAACAAAAAGGCCAGACACGATTATTTTATTGAACAGACCTTTGAAGCCGGTATAGTTTTGGCCGGAACCGAAGTAAAATCTGTGCGTCAGGGAAAAGTAAACCTGAGGGACAGCTATGCGTATATAAAGGATTCTGAGGTTTTCATCAGCGGAATGCATATAAGCCCATATGAGAAGGGGAATATATACAACATGGATCCCATGAGAGACAGAAAGCTCCTTCTGCATAAATTTGAAATCAATAAGCTGATAGGATATACGCAGCAAAAAGGGTTAACGCTTGTTCCCCTACAGGTATATTTTAAAAACGGAAAAGTAAAAGTAGAGCTCGCTGTTGCAAGAGGCAAGAAATTGTATGACAAACGCCGGGATATCGCGGAACGTGACGCGAAACGCGAAATGGACCGCAGGATGAAAGATTATAACCGGCAGTGATTATTATTGTGTAGTTAAACATACATTTTTGGCAATGGCATAATTGTGACAAATATGGTACAATAAATGCGCAAGTTGAATATGGGGGCGTAATGGTTTCGACGGGATTGTTGAAGCTGGAATAGCGGGTAGAGGATTCTCGTTGGCCTCTTTAAAAAACGAGAGTTAAAAATAAACGCTAAGAACGAAAATAGTTTCGCATTAGCTGCTGCGTAAATAATACGCAGCCCGTCGGTCCGGGGTTCCTGAGCCGCGGGTAGCCGGCGTCATAAGTCAGGGAACCAGCCGGGCAAAGCTTTGAGCCCGGTGGGATTTATGAAGCTACCGAGTTATAAAGCCTGTTCATGGGCGTTATAATGAAGGAATTGTAAAACATGAACTGCACCCGGAGAAGTTCCTGTGGATACGATTTCGGACACGAGTTCGACTCTCGTCGCCTCCACCAAAAAATCACAGCCGCTTTTATGCGGTATTAGTTTTTTATATTCAATGCCTATGGTTTTTATTGACGGTAATACAACATCTATATTATCAATAATTTTTATGATTACCATTCTGTTGACTTCTGTTACCGGAACAGTTAACCTCAGTTGCTCCTGCATATTTATATATTTAAACAAATTACTTTTACCGCTGCATCCTGTTTCAAAACGCATACCGAAATAAGAGCGAGTTAATGGAAACCGGTGATTAGCGGGAGAAAGTGGAAAGCGCTAAAACCCGGTTTTTTGCTGCAATAACTGTGAAGGGGGGCATAGTATTGTGGGCGGTTTTATAAATAATGCCTTACGTAAGTTAAAAGTATCCAATGACGAAAAGAAGAAAATAAAGCTTAAGCATGGAATATTGTTTAAAGTATGGAAGAGAATAAGAAATACAAAAATACAGACCAGGTTAATGGCGTCCTTTATTATATTATCATCCTTTCCATTATTTATTACAGGTTTTTTTGCATATGAAAGATCAAGCAGCGCAATCCGATCGAAAATCAGTTCATATTCACTGCAGATGATTAACCAGGTGGGGAAAAATATAGATGACCAGTTGGCTCGTTTGGTTAATGACAGCATATCTATTGAATTTTCCGAACTGGTTCAGTATGCCCTGACAAATTACGGGGATATGACCGAGTGGGAAAAACTTCAGCTTTATAATGAGATGTATAGTGATTACATTAAAAACTTTTCATATTTTAATTTTGTTTCGGATGTCCTGATTATCAGCAACGATCGCAATGAAATACTGGTTTATGGGGATATAAACAATAAACTGAAAATAAAGCCCGAATATATTGAATTCCTGTTCAGGGAAGTTATTCCCCATAAGGGTAGTCCTGTTTGGACAGCGGTAACGGAAAATGAAACAGCAAGCCTGTTTATTTCGGGAACAAGGGAAGAGGAAGGAATTTTCTTAACGAGGGCCATCAGGGGAGTTGATAGAGATAAGGACTCTTTGCTTATCATAAATATCAGGACGAGGCTTTTTGAAAATGTTTACAAACATATGGATATGGGAACCAAGGCTGATATATTTGTTATGAACTCGAAGGGTATTATAATGTCGAGTATAAACCCGGAAATAACATTTGCCAAACACTACCACGACGAAGAATTAATACGGAAGGTAACGCAAAGCGGCAATAAGGGCGGAGAAGTTTTTGACCTGAAACTTGCCGGGGAAGAGCATATGGTTGTAACTTATCCCATTGATCATGCAGACTGGTATGTGGTAAGCACCATACCATATTCGTACCTTAATTACGAATCTAAAACCCTTGGATTATATACATTTTACCTGGGAATTATATGCTTTTTTCTGGCTATGATGTTTAGCTTAATAATATCAAAAAGTATATCGAGTCCCTTATCGAAGTTAATCTTCTCAATGAATGATGTTAAAAACGGTAAGCTGGATTCAACAGTTATAGACGACAACAATGATGAAGTGGCGGAGGTAACAAAAAACTATAATGCAATGCTTGTTGAGCTTAAGAACCTGATAGAAGAAGTGAAGAATAAAGAAATTCAAAAAAGAAAAGCGGAATTTAAAGCCCTCCAGGCACAGATAAATCCTCATTTTTTGACGAACACCCTTAATACCATAAGAAGCATGGCAGTTAAGCAAAAGGCCGACAATATTTCCGACATTATCGCTTCACTTATACAACTTCTGCGTGTATGCATGATGAAAGGCGATGAATTAATATACATTTATGAAGAGATAGATTATATTAAATCCTATTTAAAAATACAGGAGTTTAAATACTACAACAGCTTTGATGTCCATTTTGAAATTGACGAAGAAATCCTGCATTATAAAATCCCGAGATTTCTGTGTCAACCCATTGTAGAAAATGCGATTATTCATGGCATTGGGCTGTCAAAAACCGACAGAATTATTGTTATAAAAGGTTACAGCGAAGGAAACAGTGTTAAAATATCCGTAATGGATAATGGAGTCGGCATTCCGCCTGAGAAGATAAATATGATTCTGAATGAAGACAGCAACAAATCCCGTTTAAGCGGCATAGGCATCAAGAACGTCGAGGAGCGAATTAAGATGCTGTTTGGTGATAGCTACGGTATTAATATAGAAAGCGAAATAGGCGTTTTTACAAACGTGGAAATAACAATACCAATTATCAAGGGTGATGAAGTAATATGCTGAAGGTTTTAATTGTTGACGATGATGCGTACGCCCGCAATGACCTTAAGAATATTATGAACTGGGAGAAAAATGGCTTTAGGCTGGTAGGGGAAGCCCCTGATGGCCGTACTGCGATAGATATGCTGAAGAAAAACACTCCCGATGTAATAATTACCGATATAAATATGCCGATTATGAGCGGCATAGCATTAATTGACTATATAAGGGCTAATTTTCCGCATGTAAAAATAATAGCCTTAAGCGGCTATGATGATTTTGATTATGTCAGACACAGTATGATAAAGGGCGCAAAGGATTATTTGTTAAAAGACAGGCTTAATGAAACTATTTTAATAAACACATTAAAATCAGTTGCTGAAGATGTTCGTGAACTTGACGAAACAGGCAAGGAAGAACATATACAGCACCAGTTGTTAACCGGAAGGCAGATGTTAAAGCGGAATTTTATCAAAAGACTGATAGCCAGGGGTTTTATCGACATAAATGCAATATCTAACGAAGCATCAAGTCTTAAGCTGAACCTGGAGCTCAGGAACAATGTAATGATTATTATGGAAATTGACAACTACTCCTTTTTGGAGGAGATACATTCTTCCGAAGAGCTTGACAGCTTTATTAAGACCATTCTTGATATTACTAATGAAATATTAATGGAGTGGGGGAAAGCGGAAAGATTTTATTTAGGGGATGCCAGGTTTTTGCTTGTCTTTTCAGTTGACACGTCGCTGAGCTACTATAACACATATACTCAATTAATTGAAATTATTAACAAGATAAGAAAGAGTATAAAAAATTTTTTGAACCTGACGGCCTGTTTCAGTATAAGCAGGATATGTCCTAACATCATGGAGTTTGACAGGTATTATGAAGAAGCTGAAAAAGTGCTGGAGGATAAGTTTTACAGGGGCAAAGATAAGATATTTACAGTGGACTCGGTGGGAGAAATAAAAAATGTATTTATTACATTAACGATAGAGGATGAGAAGAATATCAATATGTATCTTCAATCCCGTAATTATGAACGAATATCCGGTTACTTGTCCAAAATATTTGATAATATAGTTAAATTGAAGGCAAGCCACAAATCAGTACAAATGGTTTGTGTCGAACTGATAAGCATTGTAAATAAGACTGCCAAATTATATGGTTTAAAGACATCGGACATATACATGAATGATGAAAACCCATATGACAAGATAAAAAAATATGACAACATAATGGATATAAAGGAATGGCTGACAGGCGTTTATAAAAATCTGATTAATTTAATGGACACTTATGGGATTGATAACAGTTACAGCGAGTATACCAAAAAGACAATAGAATTTGTCAACAAAAATTACAAAAAAGACATTTCCTTAAGCGATGCTGCTGAGCATATAGGTGTCAGCAGTTCTTATCTAAGTAAAATATTCAAAGAGGATTACGGAAAAGGGTTTGTAGAGTTCCTTAATATGATTAGAATACGGAATGCCAAGGCTTTATTGGAGAACGATATGATCAGCCTTAAGGATATAGCCAATGAAGTAGGGTTTAATAATTATCATTACTTTTTTCGGGTGTTTAAAAATATTGTGGGTGTCACGCCGGTAAAATACAGGAAGGATATAAATAGAACTGCAGAAGACTAAAACTGAGAAATGAAACCATAAAATATTATAATAAATCATAAAATTGTAAAATCATAAATGAAAAATTGTAATGTATAATAAAAATTGACAAGGCTAATCAATGAAATAATATCAAATTAATAGGATATTTTGTTGCTGTTCAAACCGCTAAAGATTTTATGCGATAGCGGAAATAAGAGTTCATTTTGCAAGAGATGTCTATGAGTCGCCGAATAAGGTACATATGTGCTTTATGCCAGGTTTTCTATTCATTCAAGAAGCGTTTAACAACAGACATTCGAAGGTCCCGGCTTATTTGGCGAACCCATAGTTAAGATCGGCAGGCCGAATTTTGCAAAATGCGTAAGGAAGTGTTATATGCTGTATTTTTTACTCAATTGGGGGGCATTGCTTATAGAGCATACATCCTAAAACAGCATTTTGCAAAAGTATTCTTTTAGCAAAATGCCTGTTGAACATTCCTCCAAAATAGCAACACTGCTTCGGCAGTAAAATAATATCATTGATTAGTCTTGTTAGAACTAAAACCATGATTGCTAAGAAAAAAAAGAAAGGAATGGTTTCAATGAAAAAAAGGTTAGCATTGTTGTTGGCGATCGTAATGTTGGCATCTATGTTACTGACAGCTTGTACCGCCCCTGATACTACTCCTAAAACACCGGGAGAAGATAAGGGCAAGGACGAATCTAAAGCGGCAGAACCTACACCATTGAATTTCTGGGTATTTGAAGAACTGCACGTAGCGTTTTATAAAGATGCGCTTAATTCCTGGAATGAAGCGAATCCGGACAGACCCGTTGAGTTGGTTGTAGAATCCTATCCGAATGCCGAAATGCACAACAAACTCCTTATTGCTATCCAGTCCGGTGTTGGAGCACCTGATATCGTTGACATCAATATCAACTACTTTGCCAACTTCCTTATGGGAGACATACAACTGGCAGAGCTTAACAGAGTTGTAGACCCTGTAAGACAATACTTTGTAGAATCCAGATTTGACATATACAGCAAAAATGGAAAGGTATACGGCTTACCTACTCATGTTGGTGCTACAGTAGCTTACTACAATATGGAGATATTGGATAAGGCAGGAGTAAATCCCGACGACATTGTAACATGGGACGATTTTATCGAAGCAGGGAAAAAGGTTAAAGCGGCCACAGGAATACCTATGATAGCTTTCGAAGTATCCGATCAGAGACCTTTCTGGCCGATGATAGTTCAAAGAGGATCCGACTATCTGGATAAAGATGGTAAAGTGATTTTGGATAACGATATAAACATCGATACATTAAACAGAATGTATGAAATGATGTATGAACATGAGATTGCAGTGGCTATGCCCGGCGGAAAATCCTGGGCTGAAGAATTCTTCCCGTTTATGAACTCAGGCGGCGCCGCATCTATTGTTATGCCCATGTGGTATATGAGCAGGTTCCTGGCATATATGCCCGATCTGGAAGGCAAGATAGTTATACGTCCAATGCCTATTTGGGAAGAAGGGAATACCCGTTCGGCAGGTATAGGCGGAACAGGAACAGCCGTTACCCTGCAGAGCAAACATCTTGACCTGGCAATAGATTTCCTTGCACATGCGAAATTGACCAAAGAAGCAAACATAAGAATTTGGGAAATGCTTAAATTTGATCCTCCGAGATGGGATGTCTGGGATGCTCCTCAACTGCAGGAACCACATCCGTACTTTGGAAACGAAAAAATCTTTAATGTTATGCTGCAGATGAAAGATGAAATTTCATCGCCCAATATAAGTGATTTGAGTGCCGCTGCTCAGGACGTTGTAAAGCAAAACGTTATGTTCAGAGCACTTCATGAACGAAGCATGACACCTGAAGAGGCTTTGAAAGCCGGTGCTGAAGAGCTGAGAAGTCTAGAGAATAAATAATACTGCGTTTACAACCGGTTGATTGCTTGCAGTCAGCCGGTTGTAAAAACAATTTTGTTGCTGAAAAGTGTGGAAAGTAAGGGTGAAGGCAATTGAAAAACAAGATGGCTGATTCAAAAGGCGGAAAGTTTAATTTGCCAAAAGGCAGCCTGGGAATAAAAAGCTTTTTATATTCTCAAACAGTGGCACCCTATATATTTATTTTGCCTTTTCTGTTGTCATTTTTGATATTTTTCCTCTATCCCACAATAAACACTGTTTATATGAGCTTCCATGAAGTTTATGGGATGGGAAATATGAATTTTATAGGGCTTTCTAATTATCAAAGATTATTTAATCAAAATTTTTATGATGCCATAAGGACTAATACACTGTATACGTTTTTTTTGATAATAATTTTGATTCCTCTGGCAATACTATTTGCCACGTTGCTGAACATAAAGTATTTGAGGGGAAGAAACTTCTTTAAATCAGTTTTGTTTATTCCTGCCCTCACATCCATAATCGTAGCGGGTGTTGCTTTCAGATTGCTGTTTGGCGAGAGCGAAGCGGCATTTATGAATTCTATTCTGATAAGGTTGGGTTTTCCTGCGCAAAGGTGGGCATTTAGTCATAGTACGGGTATGTTATTAATGGTTTCATTGGCCACATGGAAAATGGTCGGCATCTATATGGTATATTTTATTTCGGGGTTGCAGGCTATACCGGAGGAATTGTATGAGTCTGCAGAAATTGACGGTGCAAATTCAATATCGAAGTTTACCAGAATAACACTGCCTCTTCTTAAACCTATAGTTATATATGCCTTGACAATAATAATTTTTGATGGATACAGGATGTTCGGAGAGAGTTATGTGTTTTGGAATGAAGGAATGCCGGGGAATATAGGCTTGACTATTGTCAGATATATCTATCAACAGGCTTTCCAAAGAAACGATATGGGATTTGGTTCCGCAATAGGTATTGTTTTGCTGACGATTGTTTTAACCATCAACCTGATTCAGTTAAGATTCTTTGGAGCATTTAAGAAAGAGGAGTAACAGATATGCGCAAAAAGGCTAAATTCAATTGGAGTATATGGCTCATATTTCTGTTTTTCATTATTGTCAGTTTCGTAATGCTGCTGCCTTTGTACTACCTGATACTGGGATCTTTCAGGAATTCCAAGGATTTATTCAGGTTTGGGATGGATCTTGTTATAAGGCCGGAGCTTATGAGCCTGGACAATTATAAATATATTCTGTTTGGTGACGGAAAAATATATTTGCACTGGTACAAAAACAGTGTTCTTATAACCTTCTTATTCACTATTTCTTCTTTGTTTTTCTCAGCAATGGTGGGATATGCTTTAGGGGTGTATAACTTTAAAGGTAAAAATTTCGTATTTGTACTGGTGCTGTTCGTTATGATGATTCCTTTGGAAATTCTAATGCTTCCTCTGTACCGCTTGACAGTACGGTTTAAGATTATTAACACATACAGCGGAGTAATTCTGCCATTTATGGTTTCACCTTTGGCGATATTCTTTTTCAGACAGTATGCCAGCGGGCTGGGAAAGGATTTTATGGCCGCGGGCAGGATTGACGGCTGCACCGAGTTTGGATTATATTTTAAAATAATGGTTCCGTTGATGAAGCCGGCTTTTGGGGCGATGACAATTTTGTTGGCGATGCAAAGCTGGAACAGTTTTGTCTGGCCATTGATTGTTTTGAGGACAAATCAGAAATTTACACTGCCTATTGGTTTGTCATCATTAATGACTCCATATGGAAACAATTATGATATGCTGATAGCCGGTGCTGTTTTGGCGATTATACCGATTGTAATAGTATTCCTTTTCAACCAGAGATCATTTATCGCCGGTTTATCCGCGGGAGGAATAAAGGGCTAAGGATAATACTTGCGTATCGTTTATTCAGATGCACTGTTAAGGGGATATTGTGCAATTTTAAGCCTCCTTTAATTGCACAATATCCCGCTAGTCTTAATAAGACAGATCAGCAAAACCCATTAAGGAGTGTTTCAAATTGCGTTAATGCATAAAAACACTCCCTAATTATATGATATAAAATAATACGATAGATATATGCAGGAGGGCATTATAAATGAGTCAAATTTTCATCGGAACAAAAAACAGAAGATTTAAAACAAGCAAGGACTTATACGGCATATTTTTTGAGGATATTAACCGCGTCGGGGACGGCGGCTTATACCCTGAGATGATAAGGAACCGTTCCTTTGAAGATTCAATTGTACCTGATGAGTGCGAAATTGTGGACGGGGGTAAGTACTTTATAACCCCGACAGGATACAAATGCGCATTCAACAATGGGGAAGGCTTGGACAACTGGTATGAAAAGGTGGCTCCGACTCCAATTCCCGGCTGGTATGCATCCGGAGGAGACGAAGATATCGAAATATCCCTGGATGAAAGCGATACACTGAATAAAAACAGGCGCTGCAGCCTTGTGGCAGCTTTTAAAAGGGAGAATACCGAAAACAGTATATATAATATAGGGTATTCGGGAATATACGTTCAAAACGGAGCGGAATATAACTTCTTCATGTTTGCGAAGGCAATGGAAGGTATCCAAACCGTGGAAGTTTCCCTTAGAAGCAAATGCGGGGAAAAGGTGTATGCTGCCCATACGTTTGAAATTAATCCGGGAGGGTTTGAAAGATATGACTGTGTGCTGACCGCAAACGACACCGACACAGAAGCCACGTTTCATATTGCTTCAAAACAGAAAGGGATCGTTAAGATTGGTTTTTCTTCGCTTATGCCTGTTGAAACCTATAACAGGCGCGTCAATGGCTTAAGAAAGGATATTGTTGAGCTTTTGGCCGGTATGAACGCAAGCTTTTTGCGTTTCCCGGGAGGATGCATCGTAGAAGGTCTGACAAAGGAAACGGCGTTAAGGTTTGAAAATACAATAGGTCCTGTCTGGGAGAGGCCAAGTCACTGGCTGCTCTGGTTTTACCGTACAACTAACGGCCTGGGCTTCCATGAGTATTTACAGCTTTGCGAAGATATAAATCTCGAGCCGATGTACGTCATAAATTGCGGTATGACCTGCCAGCACAGAAATCCTGATTATTTTGATGATGAACTTGCAAAAGAATTTCTGCAGGACGCAATTAATGCAATCGAATATGCCACTGCGCCCGAAGACACCTACTGGGGGAGTATACGTGCCAAAAATGGACACCCGAAGCCTTTCAAACTGAAATATATTGAAATTGGCAACGAGAACTACGGTGAACAGTACAACAAAAGATACCTGGAGTTTTATAACACATTGAAAGAAAGATACCCGGATATTGTTTTCATATCGAATACGCATACCGAGTTGGATGGGCTGCCCACGGAAATGGTCGACGAACATTATTATAACGATACGGAGTTTTTTGCATTGAATCATAACAGGTACGACAGCTATGACAGGAACGGGCCTGAAATCTTTGTCGGGGAATACGCGGTCACAAACAACAGGGTGAATGCGTCCCTTTACTCCGCCCTTGGGGAAGCGGTATTCCTGACAGGTCTTGAGAAAAATCAGGATATTGTAAAAATGTCATGTTATGCGCCTTTGTTTATGAATTCAAGTTATACATCATGGTATCCGAATTTAATTATATTCAACAATCATGAAAGTTACGGCATCCCAAGTTATTATATGCTTCAGATGCTGGGTGATAACCGAGGGGATTATGTTGTTGAATGTGATGTTAAGACACATACGATTGCCGAAAAGAAGTTCGGCAGGGCAGGACTGTACTCGGAGAAAGCCGGAACCGTTTTTCGTAATGTAACCATTGACAATAAAAAACAAAACGGTATTACTGCCAATATAACAGGGGAATTTAAAGCGGAAGACGGGGAATATACCGCAGTAACAGATGATGCGTGGTGCCTGTTCGGCGAAGAAAGGGCGGAGAATTACACGTTGTCGGCCGATGTGAAATTTAACGAAGGTGATACGGCTATTAAAATGGGTGTATGGAATGAACGTCTCGAATCGGTAGGGGATGTATATCAGCCTTACTGGGCTCCGAAAAGAATTACGGGATATAATTGGGTAATTGAAAACGGGGAGAGCTATATAGAAGGTTTTAAACGATTAAAAGTTCAATTCACAACGCCAAAGGTTAAAGTGAATATTGATAACAACGCCTTTAATAACATGAAGATTATTGCAAGGGATAATAAGATAGAATGCTACTTAAACGGAGAGATGGTAAACACATATACTGTCGAACCTTTCCCTGTTGTAACATCGGTTGCAACCGTTGACGAAAAAACAAACGAAGTAATTATAAAAATAATAAACATTTCCGGTGAGGATGAAACAGTGAAAATAAATATTGATCAAAATGTAAAAAGCACCGCCAGGGGCTGGATTTTGACATCAGATGACAAAAATGACACGAACAGCTTTGAAAACAAGACAAAAGTTTCACCAAAGAAGTTTGCAATTGACAATATGTCACCGGAATTCGAATATAATGCACCCAAATATTCTCTCAGCGTGATTAGGGTTGGGCTTTCCTGACGGCCTGTGAAAAAAGGACTGTGACAATAAATCACAAAAAAACAGACCCGATGCTGCCCTGCATCATTTGCAGAAAGCCGAGTCTGTCATCAGGCTTTACTATTTCAGCGGATAACCGGCTTTATCTCTGAACGAACCTACAAGAATGAATATCAAATCAAGCAACCAGCCTATACCGATTAATCCACCGGTTAGCAGCCATATGATTCCTGTTCCTATTTTTCCTACGTAAAACCTGTGTACTCCTAACGCGCCGAAAAAGAAACAAAGAATAAAAGCAGTTATTTTCTTCTTGTAAGGATATGCTGCTTCGTTTTGTGCGTTTATATTCGTGTTTACATTCGTATTCACGTTGTTGACATTAATAACAGGCGATGCCGTCTTTGCCGCTGCGGCTTCTTCTTTTGCTTCCTTTAAAACATTTCCGATATCTGTTTTGCAGTACATTCTGCCATTGGCTTCTACCAGGCAATCCTCGCAGAAAAATTTCCCGCAGTAGACACAGGTGCCGTTTGCGTCAACTTCCGGATGATTTACACATTTCATAAAACAACCGCCTCTCTATAACTATATTTATTAATAAGACTTTTGCGTCTTATCGGCAATGATTAACTATAAGCTTCCGTTTAAAATTTCAAGCTCTTAAACGAATTCTATGGCTTCCAATTCTTTTTATGTTCGCGGCAGGCTGCAATGGCAGGAGTTCATTTGACACAATTTAACTGTATTACTTTATTTACTTGTTTTATTATATTTTAACAGTTAGGAATTTATTGGACAAGTGTTCTTTTGGTCAATTTCTTTCATATTCCTATCCCGGTAAAAGTAAAAAGGCTGTTTTAATATTCAGTTTTGTAATAGCTTAGGAATATCGATATAATCAAGCGGTTAAAAAACTGTCCTGTATTTTCCCATGTTTGATAACCATGAGAAATTATGGTATTCTATCTCTACGCAAAAAAGCTTTTACGCATTTACCAGCAATGAAAAGCATGCATGAAAATGATTACGGGGCAGAATATGTTTATCATTCAAACGGCGGTTAAATGCCGCAGAACCAGGAAGCAGAATAGTTAGAACGGAGAATTGCCATGATTAAAAAAGTACCTTTTGAAGAATTGAAAACACGCATGGAACGCTTCAGACTGAAAATGGATGAAACAAACCCGGAATGGCAAATTGTGGTTATATTCAGCAAAGTGAACCAGTATTATTTTACCGGGACAATGCAGGACGGAATGCTGATAATCCCGCGCGACGACGAAGCCGTGTACTGGGTAAGAAGAAGCTATGAAAGAGCATTGGACGAGTCACTGTTTCCCCGCATTAAGCATATGCATAGTTTCCGCGATGCGGTAGCCGAACACAGGAATCTGCCTAAAGCCGTATATATGGAAACTGAAATAGTTCCTCTGGCTTTATGTCAAAGGTTTTTAAAGTATTTTAAATTTGAAGACGTAAAGTCTGCCGACCGGCAAATAGCTTCAGTACGCGCAGTTAAAAGCAAATTCGAACTGTCTCTGATCGAACAGTCGGGAAGGATACATAAGAAGATATTTGAAGAACGGCTGCCCGAAGTTATGTATGAAGGCATGAGCGAAGCCGAGCTTGGCACACATCTTTTCACGATCATGATTGAAGAGGGTCATCACGGGCTTTCACGTTTTGGCATGTTTGATACCGATATGATCCTGGGCAATATATGTTTTGGAGAAAGTTCAATCTATCCTACTAATTTTGACGGCCCGGGTGGCAATCTGGGCTTGTCGCCCGCTGTGCCGCTGTTCGGGAACCGTGAGCGCCGGCTCGGTAAAGGAGACCTCGTATTCGTTGACGTCGGGTGCGGAGTCGATGGTTATCATACCGATAAAACGATGACATATATGTTCGGGAAACCTCTTCCGGGGTATGTGCTGGACATCCATAGAAAATGTGTTGACATTCAGAATGAGATTGCTTCGATGTTAAGGCCGGGAGCGATTCCGTCGGAAATATATAATAAGGTTATGGGCAGCTTAAGCGACGACTTTCTTGAAAACTTTATGGGATACGGCAGCAGGAGGGTGAAATTTCTCGGCCATGGAATAGGTCTCGTAATTGATGAGCCGCCGGTAATAGCCGACGGATTTACGGAGCCTTTGCAGGAGGGAATGGTTTTCGCGATTGAACCGAAAAAAGCCATAAAAGGTGTCGGAATGGTTGGGATAGAAAATACGTTTGTAGTGACGACAGAAGGAGGAAAATGCGTTACAGGCGACCACCCCGGCATGATTCCGGTATATTAGCGGGTTTGCTTTTATTCCTGTTTCAATTCCGGGATTGGTTTTCTGAAAAGTATGTTGGATAACGGCTTCCATTCGAATGGAATAAGAGGCCAGGTGTATTTTTTTCCATATTTAAATGAACCTGTTGAAAAAGTAATAATAAAAATAATTATAATTGCGGCAATAAAACCGTAAACGTTAAAAAGGCCGGTTAAAATGAGCAGAAGAAGACGGAAGAGCCGAATTGCCATTGAAAACTCCATACTTGGCGTAGCAAATGTGCCTATTCCGGCAAGTGCCATGTAAAGCACGGTTTCGGGTACAAAAAGCCCTACGTCTACTGCGAATTCACTTAGGATTAAACCGCCTATAATTCCCAGTGAGGTTGTTAACGCGTTTGGAGTATGAATTGACGATATCCTTAATAAATCCAGGCCGAATTCAAGCAGTATGAATTGAAGAAAAAGCGGAATGGGAGTGGATTCCTTTGGCCCAAGAAATTGAAGGAAATCGGGCAGATACTGTTTGTTAAATACCAGCAAAAGCCATAGCGGAAGCAGGATAAATGCGGACAACATTCCGAGAAACCTGATCCAGCGGATATAGGTTCCAACCGTAATGTTCTGATAATAGTCTTCGGCGTGCTGTGTGAAATGAAACAAAGTAGCCGGAAGTATCATAACGCTTGGAGATGTGTCGACTATTATTGCAATATGACCTTCCATAAGGTGAGCGGCGACAACATCGGGCCGTTCCGTAAACTTAACCTGCGGAAGCGGGTTATACCAGCGTTTTTTTACAATGAGCTCTTCAAGGGTTTTTTCAGCCATTACCAGCGCGCCAATATCTATACCTGTTATTCTGTCCTGAATTTCACTTAGCAGGTTTTCATCAACGAGTCCGTCAATATATGCGATAACTACATCGGTCCGGGAACGCGTTCCAATACTTCGAATGTCGAATATGAGGTTTGGATCTCTCAAACGCCTGCGAATAAGCGCTGTATTAAAAATCAGTGTTTCTACCAGACCATCGCGTGAACCGCGTGTAACCTTCTCAAGATCGGGTTCTTCTGGAGTTCTTACCGGGTACTGACGAACATCAATCAGAATTGCTTCATTCTCACCGTCCACGATAAGAACAACTGCTCCCGATAAAATCAAAGACTCTATTTTTTTTATATCCTTAACTGCTTCGACTTCTATATATCCTATCTTTGTTTTTATCAGTTGTTTTATAACGTCTTTGCCAAATTCATTCCCTGTCATTGACTGTAATGATTCCAAAATCCAAATCATTATTTCGTCTTTAACAAACCCGTCGATAAAAATAAGGCATGCTTCCCGCGCCCCGATTATAATATCTCTTGCTATAACATCAAAACTTTTCTCTATCGGAAGAATTTGTTTCATTAACTCAATATTCTTTTTTATATCCTTTTTCAGCTGCTTTTCTCCGAAAAGTCCCATCGCCGTAAAATCCTTATTTTTATTTATTCAATATTTTCTGTATAAAAATAGAACATTATTCAAAAGAAAAAAGCAGCAATATATTTCATATCAGTTCAGTGCTGAAATACCTTTCGGCCCTGTCACACAATATAGTGGCAATATTTTTTTTGCCGCCAAACCTGGTAGCAATCTGCATGCTTGCCCAAACATTGCATCCGGACGAGATTCCGACAAGCAGTCCCTGTTTTTTCGCTAAATACCTCGCTGTCTGTATTGCGTCTTCATCGCTTACTTCAATAACACAGTCTATAAGGGATGTGTCAAGCACAGGAGGTATAAAACCGTCACCTATGCCCTGAATTTTATGAAAACCCGGCTGCTGGCCCAATAATGACGAGACACCCTTTGGCTCTGCGGCAACGATTATTACATCAGGGTTTTTTTCCTTCAAGAATTTGGCTACGCCACCGATTGTGCCGCCGCTTCCTATTCCCGATACGAATACGTCGACATTTCCGTCAAGCTGATCCCAGATTTCACGCGCAGTTGTTAAATAATGAATTTTGGGGTTATCAGGGTTTTCAAATTGCATTGGGACAAAAAGGGACGAGTCGTTTTTGCAGCGTTGTTCCACTTCCTGAAGCGCTCCTTCTATGTTTTTTTCAGCCGGTGTTAAAACAAGTTCGGCTCCAAGAGATTGTATTATGCTCTTTCTTTCTTCACTCATGTTTTCAGGCATAACAATAATAACTTCGTAGCCTTTTTGTATGCCGACAAGCGCCAGTCCGATACCTGTATTGCCCGATGTCGGCTCAATAATTTTCATTCCCTTTTTTAATGCTCCGGTTCTTTCGGCCTCTTCTATCATATATTTTGCTATCCTGTCTTTAACGCTTCCCCCGGGGTTAAGAAACTCCGCTTTCCCATAGATTGAATAACCGGTAGCTTTTTTAAGATCAATCATGCAGGTATTGCCGATTAAATCCAATACATCATGTACTTGCACTGCTATCCCTCTATTCCGTAAATTTTGCTGAATGTTACCCTCCGACTGTCAGACGGGGAACATTATACCGCGATATACTATCTTTATGAAAGATTTTAACGCAATGTACGCAATTTTGCCATATATTTTATGTTATATATATTTTTTTACGCGTAATTGATATGAATATATATTATAGCATATGAAAAACGGCGGCAGTTCAAAAACAAATATTCGTACTGGTTATTAAAATGTCAGAAATAAATAATAAAAGAGTAAAAAAAAGGGTTGATCCGTTACTTCTGTTAAACTATAATTTCCTTATGGATTTATTTAATGCTAAAAAACGGAAGATATCGCCCGGCAGTTTTGCCTAGGTTTCAACCCGACAAGACACATGTGCTGACACTAAATCGAAGTATTAAATGATAGATCATAACATCACAAAGTGAAACCCTTAATATAATTGTATAGAAGTTCTTAAATATAAATCCGGAAGCGGAATTAACTGTCTTATACGGCAGTACTTGATTTTGATATAACGAGGACTGAACGGTGTGTAAAATTGCGAAGCAATTTCTTCCGTCGTTTTGTTGTGGTAAGAGGAACCTGATTTTATGAATGAGTATTTTTATTCTTTTCTTCTGGAAAATGTGCCCTATCTGCTGGTGGATAACGGCATTGTCAGCCGGGTAGGAGAGCTGCTTCTTGCGCAGCTCGGCTATAAAAAAAACGATATAGTCGGTTTAAGCGAGCTTGAAGTTCTGGATACTTTATTCGGCGTTCGCAACAAGATACATCCGGAAAAAAAGCAGTTCCTTCATTTAATTTCTTCTAAAAGCGGTGAAATGTTCTTTTATTCCATTCAGGTTTGTGATCATATTAGTTCAAGACAGCGGCTTTACATTTTTAAAAAGCGCGACAGCATAAAACACGATCTTAACATCATACATCAGTTGATTTCCAATAGCCCGTTCGGAATGGCGGTTTTCAGCGTTCCTGATATGACGCTGCTGAATGCAAACCAGTCGTGGCTGAAGCGTCTTGATGAGCCGTATAATACAAGGGAGGCAAGCATCGGCAAGCATATCAGTGAAATAATTACGGGCTGGAAGGGAAGCGTGCTTGAGAATATATGGACCACGGTTTTAGTCTCGGGAAAGTCCTGCTATCTGCCCGAATACCGCTATATAGGCTTAAAGAAAGGATTGTCTTACTGGAATATTTCGCTGACGCCTATTTATGAGGACAGTATACTTGCATATTTTGTAGAAATTACCCATGACGTTACCGAAACCGTTATGAACCGGGAAAAAATCAGGTTTCAGCGCGACCAGTTATTTAAACAGTTCCAGCAATTCGAAACGGTTGTTGAAAATATGTCCGATGCGCTTTTTGTAATGTACCCCGATTCGGCCGCAATATCGCTGAACCAGGAAGCGCATTATATAAAGCACCTGTTTAACGACTTCAGCAAGGTGAATAAAAACCCCGATGATATAAAATATTATGATGAAAACGGAAACGAAATACCTTACAATTTGCTGCCCGTGTTCAAAATACTGCAGGGTGAACATTATAAAGCGTTCAGGGTAACCGTTAAAACGCGCGATAATACGCATCATTTCAGCATAAGCGGAAGGCCGGTTTTCGATAACGCAAAAAACATATTCTTCTCGATTGTGTGTATACGTGATGTAACAAGCCAGGTAAACCATGATAATTACATATTGAAAGTTGAAAAAGAAAAAAAAGAATATCTTGAACGCGTTATCAGATTGAAAGATGAATTCCTTACTTTGATTTCGCATGAGTTTAAAACCCCGCTTACGGTTATAGGAACCGCTATTCAGGCAATGGAACTGCTTTGCGGAAATGAACTCAGCAGCAAGGCAAAACGGTATATTGATACAATAAGGCAGAATTCACTCCGGCAGTTAAGACTCGTCAGCAACCTTCTTGATATTACGCGGGGAACGGCAGACCAGATACGTTTATATAAAAAGAACGTTGACATTGTATGGTTAACGAAGCTGATAACGGATTCGGTAAAGATTTATGCCGCTCAAAAAAACCTTCAGATTACTTTCCTGTCGGATTTTGATCAAAAGCTTGTATTCATTGATGATGAGAAATATGAGCGTATTGTTCTGAACCTGCTGTCGAATGCGATAAAGTTTACTCCTAAGGGCAAAAGCATCCAGGTCCGCCTGTTTAAAGAAAATGATTTTATTAATCTGGAAGTTAAGGATGAAGGTGTTGGAATTCCGAAGGAGAAAATCGGCCTGATATTTGAACGCTTCGGCCAGGTTGACAACAGTCTGTCAAGACAAGCCGAGGGAACAGGGATGGGATTGTATCTTGTAAAAATGTTTGTTGAGCGAATGGGAGGAAGCATTTCCGCTTCCAGTACGTTATACAAAGGTGCAACTTTCCTTGTAAAACTTCCGGATGAACCAATCGGACAGCACGATATGACAAGTGAACTTGAAACGGTGGATAACAAAAAAATAATACATATGATGAACATTGAATTTTCCGATATCTACCTGTCTAAATGAAAAAATATAATTTTCCGCTTTTATTTATCCGTTTCATTCGCTATAATAAAATGGATATGACCGAAAATAACCGGGGCAGCATACAATAAAGGGGAAACAAAAGTGCTTCAGGCTTTATTTATTGTTTTAATTCCGTTAGGTATATTGTATTTATCGAGAAAAAACAAGTTTATTAGTTTGGTCAGCCCTATCCTGTTAAGCTATGTCGCAGGTATTCTGATTGGAAACCTCGGTCTTGGCCTTAACGAGAGCATTTCAATGCAAATATCCGAAATAGCTGTGCCTGTCGCTATTCCATTCATTTTGTATGCGGTTGATATCAAAAAATGGCTGAGGATGACAAACAAGACTATAAAGTCTTTTATACTGGTTATAATAAGTGCGATAATAAGCCCTGTAGCGGCGGCACTGTTATTGGGGAACACCATTCCGGAAACCGCTAAAATTTCGGGAATGCTTGCAGGATGCTATACCGGCGGAACACCGAATTTAGTTGCGATAGGTTTGGCTACCGGGATAAATAATCAAACGCTGGTTCTTGTAAACGGCGCCGATATAGTTGTCGGTGGGCTGTATTTTCTGTTTATTATAGGATTGGCGCCCATTATGACTAAGAAAATTCTTCCGCCGTTTATAAAAGAGCAGGAAAGCGCAGAATTAGCGGCTGATTTGGAAAAAAGAAAAAAGACCGTTTTGGATATTGTGATTGCATTTTCGGTAATGATTCTGATTGTTGGTGTCTCGGCTTTGATCCCGATTTTAATGTTTGGTGAAATCCAGATTGCGGTATTCTTTTTAATACTGACAGCGTTGAGCGTGGGCGCCTCAATGTTCAAAAGGATAAGGGAAATACCGGATACATATAGTATCGGGCTGTATTTTATAATGGTATTTTCGGTCGCTATGGGAAGCATGGTTAATTTCAGCACAATCTTTACAAAATCATCGGCCAATATTTTAATATATACATTTGTTGTTGTATTTCTTGCAGTATTTGTTCATTTGCTTTTTGCGTGGATATTCCGCATCGATTCTCATACGTTTATCATAACTTCTGTCGCCGGCATATTCGGGCCTGCGTTTGTACCGCCTGTCGCCGAGGCAATACGCAACCGAGATGTTGTTCTTGCCGGCATCACTTCGGGGTTGGTAGGCTATGCTGTGGGAAATTATATAGGTTTGCTGGTGGCATGGATTGTAAATATACTAATTTAATTGCCTGGCCGAGAAATTTGTAATACTATATATAATGGTGGTTGAAAGTGAAAAGACTTAATATCCCGAACCTAATTTTTTTGGTTCTCGGCTTTATAGGAATTGCCGATACCATAATTGTTCGCGTGTTTGTTCAGAACATGGATTTGGGCGTACTTTTGCCTTCAGTAATAGGTGTCTTCTTTATAATTCTTTATTTAAGGCCCTTGTGGGACAAGTATTACATAAAGCTGAACAATGTGATTAAGCGCATTATATACTGGGGATTTCTTGTTTTCCTGATTATTTTTATAATTGTCGAAGGCTGCATAATACTTGGCGGAGTTTATAAGCCGCGTCCTGAACAACAGCCGGAATATGTCGTTGTTTTGGGAGCGGGGATCCTGGGAAATGGTATGCCCACTCTTTCGCTGGCCAATCGTTTGGAACGCTGCATCGAATATGCCGCCGAACACCCTGACACAAAGATTATTGTATCGGGAGGGCAGGGAAGAACGGAACCTATGACCGAAGCCGAGGCTATGGCACGGTATCTTGTTGACAGGGGAGTCGAGCCGGAAAGAATTATATTGGAAGACAGATCGACAAGCACAATGGAAAATTTTAAATACACAAGAGAGATAATTGGAGAAGTGGACGAAATCGCTTTTATAACTAACAATTTCCATATTTTCCGCTCCGGCATGCTGGCAAAAAGGAACGGTTTTAAAGCATACGGCTATGGGGCGCCGACGCCCGGAATTGTTTTGGTAAACAGCTACCTGAGGGAATTTTTCGCTTTAATAAAATCGCTGCTGCTGGATTATTGACTTTTTTCTACTGTTTATTTCTATCCTTGACAAGGGTGTCTAAAATCTCCGAGTATAGTTCCTGGGGAAATGAAGTCCAGTTTTTGCATATATTCCTTGCGTCTTCCTTGGAACCTGCGGCTATTTTTATTTCAATCAACGGGAATTTATCCTCGTCTATTTTCAGAAGGGCTGTATATCCGTTGTCTTCATCAGGTGTATAATCCGCGGTAATCATCATCTCATTGCGGATATTTTTACGCATTGATTTTATTATTTCTTTAACCCTTTTTTTCAGGCCTTCGGGGAGCATATGCTCGAACATGTTCAGAACAGACAGTCCTTTTTCAGTAATACCGTACATTTTGCGGCCGTTATCATTATCGACGCGTATAAGGCCTTCTTCAACCAGTTCACTGAAGTACTGCCTTAAGAAAAAGTAATTCATAAACCTGTTTTCGAGCATTATTTTATTGAAGCGGATATCATCAATGGGAATATCCAGGCACCGCATGAAAAAGAGTATAAAAACCTTGTTTTCAGCTGTTTCTGAATAAATAATGTCTTTTTGCATAAATCCTCCATGCCGTTTTATTGAATTAATTATAACATAATGTTAAAATAATTCGATAGATAAAGCTTTTTATAATAATTTGTCTTAAATGTATTAAATATGCGTTTAATGCTTAATATATACAATAATGAAACCGATATTATTTTTATGCGAAGGAAAAAATAAAAAACACAAAAGAGGATGAAAATGAAAATACTTTCGTGGAATGTTAATCAAGGTAAGGACTACCGAAATTTGATTGACATGATCAATATTCTGAATGACTATCGTTCCGATGTTATTTTTTTGCATGAGTTTATAAATAACCGGTATGGTCAAATCCTGCGAAACACGATGGATGAATTGGGTTGGACATACCAGTATTTTACGGGAATCGGGTCAATGAGCGGAATATTGATATTATCCAGAAAGAATTTTTCTCCAAGCAGGTGTAATTATAAAAAACCGTCAAAAAGCTACGGTTGGCTTGACATCCTTTTTGACGACTGCAGAATAAGTGTTCTCGCTGTGAATATCCCGCATGATGACGGTTATATGATTAAAGACGAATACTGGGAACGGCTGTTGGAATACTCGAGGATAAAAACAGTAGATGACTGTTTGATAATAAGCACAATGCATCCTGATAATGAGTCGCCCGAATATAGATATCTTCAGCCAATAAGTGAAATAACAAGAACCGGGTGGATTGATTTGATTCAGGAACACCAGAGTGAAAATCATAAAGAAAGAGGAGAAGGGAGCATACCGGAAAGATTTGATTATGCTTTTGCGTCCAGAATGGCTTATAATTCCGTAACAGCGGCATATTTATCAAAATATGAAAGAGAAAAAGGGTTCACAAGATCGGCAATGGTCGTTGAATTGTTGTAATTTCTTTTGTTCGGAAAAGGAGAATGCATATGTTAGAGACGTTGTACAGGCGGCGGAGCATAAGGAAATTTAAAAATGTACCGCTGGAAAGAGAACGGATAGAAAAAATAACAAAAGCCGCTTTACTGGCTCCATCATCCTGTGGAATACGTCCGTGGGAGTTTATTATAGTCGAATCAAAACAGACGTTGAAACTGCTTTCGGAAGCAAAAGCAAGCGGTTCGGAATTTCTGGCCGGTGCGCCTTTTGCGGTAGTTGTGATTGCCGATGAAACGAAAAGCGATGTATGGATTGAAGATGCCGCGATTAGTTCTGTAATTATTCAGCTTGAAGCGGAAAAATTAGGTCTCGGATCATGCTGGGTTCAAATAAGAAACAGAAGGACAGCCAACGGTGAATCTTCCGAAACATACGTAAAAAAAGTATTGGACATTCCGTTTCACTACAGGGTGGAATGCATTATTGCGGCAGGATACCCGGCGGAACGGAAAAAACCCTACAGCCAGGATGACCTCTTAATGGAAAAAATTCATTATGAAAAGTATTGATCTAAATAATCAACAGCCCCCGGAACACATCTCTTCTTTTATTTCTTACTAAAATTTATCTTTTGAGCTATTGTTTAATACCTTGTCGCCGAAGGAAAGGAAACACTGTCTGAGCTATTAAACAATAGTTTGTGTTTTGCTTGACATTAATTTAATGTTTCCTGTAGTATAGTTAATGATACTTATGAAATGACAAAAACAGGAGTTGATCTGATGGCCGGAACGATAACTGAAAAAATACTTGATAGGCATATAGTTGAAGGGAAGAAAGAACCCGGCAGTGAAATCGCGATTCGCATAGATAACACACTGACGCAGGACGCGACCGGAACGATGGCATACCTTCAGTTTGAGGCCATAGGGATTGACAGGGTGATGACCGAACTGAGCGTTAGTTTTGTTGATCACAACACGCTTCAGACCGATTTCAGGAATGCGGATGATCACAGATATCTGCAATCTGTGGCACAACGCTACGGAATATATTTTTCGCGGCCGGGAAACGGCATTTGCCACCAGTTGTTTCTGGAACGCTTTGCAAAGCCGGGCAATACTCTTATCGGTTCGGATAGCCATACCCCTACGGCCGGAGGTATCGGCTGTTTTGCGATGGGAGCCGGCGGTTTGGATGTGGCATGCAGCATGGCAGGTGCTCCCTTCAGGATTAAATATCCGAAAATAGTAGGGGTAAGGCTTACAGGCAAGCTTCAGCCCTGGGTATCCGCAAAGGATGTGATTCTTGAAATATTAAGGCGTATTGATGTCAAGGGTGGTGTTGGAAAAGTCCTTGAATATTTCGGCGACGGGGTGAAGACATTAAGTGTAACGGACAGGGCGACAATAACAAATATGGGGACAGAAACCGGATGCACTACAAGTATTTTTCCAAGCGACGAGATTACAAAGACATTTTTGGAAAGCCAGGGACGCGGAAGTGACTGGATCGAGCTTACACCCGACGATGATGCGCGATATGATGAAATTATTGAGATTGATTTATCAACGCTCGAACCGATGGTTGCGCTACCGCACAGCCCGGGGAACGTAAAAAAGGTTCGTGAAGTCGGCAGGATTAAGGTGGATCAGGTTGCAATCGGTTCGTGTACTAATTCGTCTTTAAGGGATTTAAAGGTTGTAGCTAATGCCCTGAAAGGGAAAACGATATCGAAAAATTTGCATGTTACGATCAGTCCCGGTTCCCGGCAGGTGGTTGAGCACCTGGTTAGAAGCGGGGAATATCTTGACATTGTCAGAGCCGGGGCGAGAATATTGGAGAACACTTGCGGCCCCTGCATCGGCATGGGCTGTGCCCCAAGCTCCGGCGCGGTATCCGTGCGCACATTCAACAGGAATTTTAAAGGAAGAAGCGGAACGGCAGATGCCGAGGTATATCTTGTCAGCCCCGAAACGGCCGCCGCCGCTGCTATTACCGGGTACCTTACCGATCCGAGGGAATTGGGTGATTTCCCGGAAATTGATATGCCGGATAAATTCATTGTAAACGATAATATGATCCTGCCTCCTCTGCCTCCGGAAGAGGCTAAAAAAGTTGAAGTTATAAGAGGACCTAATATTAAACCGCTGCCGCAGTTTAAGCCGCCGGAAGACGTGCTTTCCGGGAAGGTGATTATAAAGGTAGGAGACAATATTACAACAGACCATATTATGCCCGCAGGCGCAAAGATACTGCCTCTTAGAAGCAATATCCCCGAGATATCGAAACATGTCTTCGAAGCGGTAGACAGTAAGTTCTACGAAAGAGCCAAATCATACGGCGGCGGGTTTATTGTCGGAGGAGAAAACTACGGACAGGGTTCAAGCCGGGAACACGCGGCGCTTGCTCCGAAGTACCTCGGTATAAAAGCTGTAATTGCAAAATCGTTTGCCAGGATACACATGGCTAACCTGGTTAATTTCGGCATAGTACCACTTGTTTTTTCAAATCCTGACGATTATGATTCTATTGATATTGATGACGATATCGAAATAAGAATCGGCGATTTAACGGATGACTTGATTTTGCATAATAAAACAAAAGGGAAAAATATTAAACTTATGCATTCCCTTTCAATAATGGATTCTGAAATTCTATTGTCCGGCGGAAAGTTGCCGTGGATTAAAAAAAGCATGTTTGGAGGAAAGTAAAAAATGCAGAAGATTATGATGAAAACCCCGCTGGTTGAGATGGACGGGGATGAAATGACCCGTGTAATATGGAGATTTATTAAAGATGAACTGATATATCCGTTTGTCGATCTAAAAACGGAATACTACGATCTTGGGCTTAAACACCGTGATGAAACCGATGATCAGGTTACGATTGATGCGGCTGAAGCTACAAAGAAATACGGCGTTGCCGTAAAATGCGCAACGATAACGCCTAATGCGGACAGAGTAAAAGAATATAACCTGAAGAAAATGTGGAAAAGCCCTAACGCAACCATCAGGGCAATTTTGGACGGTACTGTTTTCCGCGCGCCTATTGTTGTAAAAGGTATTAAACCGGCTGTAAGAAGCTGGACCAAACCTATAATTATTGCCCGTCACGCATACGGTGACGTATATAAAAACACGGAAGTTTATGCGGAAGGTCCCGGACAGGCGGAACTTGTTTTTACTGGAAACGACGGGCAGAAGATAACAAAGCATGTCCATACATTTGACGGCCCCGGGGTTTTAATGGCGATGCATAATACCGATCAATCAATAAAAAGTTTCGCCAGATCGTGCTTTAATTACGCTCTTGATCAAAAGATGGATTTGTGGTTTTCAACGAAGGATACGATATCAAAAACATATGATCATCATTTCAAGGATATATTTGCTGAGATATACGAGAATGAATACAGAGAAAAATTTGAAAAAGCGGGTATTGAGTATTTTTACACCCTTATTGATGATGCCGTTGCAAGGGTAGTGCGGTCATCAGGAGGTTTTGTATGGGCTTTGAAAAATTATGACGGTGATGTCATGTCGGATATGATTGCTACCGCTTTCGGAAGTCTTGCGATGATGACATCGGTGCTTGTATCGCCGGAAGGCTATTATGAATACGAAGCTGCCCACGGAACAGTCCAAAGGCATTATTACCGGTACCTTGAGGGAAAACCTACATCAACAAACGCAATGGCAACAATATTCGCCTGGAGCGGGGCCTTTAGAAAACGCGGGGAGCTTGACGGGTTGGAAGACCTCATCGATTACGCAAATAAACTTGAAAAAGCGTCCGTATCAACGATCGAAGACGGTATTATGACAGGTGATCTTGCGGCTTTATCCGAACTGGAGAATAAAACGATAGTAAATACGCAGGAATTTCTTTCCGAAGTAAGAAAACACCTGGAAGCATTATATTAAAATAAGCGGCGGCCTCATTGATATTGGAAGCATTACCGGCATGAAACCGGGGATGCCGATTGCCTGCTTGCCTTACAAAACCGCAAGAAAGAACGCTCCTCCTGGGAAATAGAATTTTAAATTAAAAATACTGAAAAATTATATAGATTTTTATTAAATATATGTTACAATATAACAGGCTGTTTTTTGTCGAAACGAGTATGTAAAGGACAAAAATCTTCCCTAAAATCAATTCTATTCTTAATCCAAGGAGGATGTATTATGGAAAAGAATCCAGCAATCGGGTATCTTCCGGACGAACGGCCGCCAGTCTGGAAACTGCTTCTTTATGCCATTCAACAGGTTATCGTTATGTTTCCTGCAACTGTGGCTGTTGCATTAATCACTGGCTTCCACATCTCGACAACGATTTTTGCGAGCGGGCTTGCGACAATCTGTTTCATCCTTATTACCAGGAAACAAATTCCGTTGTACTACGGCTCCAGCTTCTCGTATATTGCCGCGATTGTCGGTTTAATGTCATCTGAAGCGCTCCTTGGAGCTGAGCTGAATGAAAAGATAGCAGTGGCGCAGTTCGGAATTATTATGTCAGGTTTTGTATCGATTCTTGCAGGATTAATTGTAAACCGTTTTGGCAAAGATTCGATAGAAAAAGTTCTGCCTGCGACGATTACGGGTCCCATTGCAATGGTGATAGGACTGACGCTTGCGGGTACCGCTCTTAGCGACGCAGCTTCCATTGCCATAGATACGGCCGGTACCGTATCTGTCGCGGACGCGCAGATACCTGCCGCACAAAATATGGCCTGGATTATTTCTTTGGTTACACTGCTTTCTACTATCCTTTTTTCGGTGTATTTAAAAGGCTTTTTAGGCCAGCTTCCATTGATTCTCGGGCCGATTGTGGGCTGCATTACCGCTTTTATTATCAAGCTTGCGACCGGCATTGACCTTTTCAAGGTACTGCCGGAAACAGCGGGTAGCGGAGTATTCGCGCTTCCTGTTTTTACACTTCCAAAGCCTACCTGGATGGCCGTTGCGGCGATTATGCCAATAGCGATAGCAACCATTCCGGAGTCAACAGCCCATGTGTATCAATTGGATATTTACGTGAATGATCTGGCCAGGAAAAAAGGATCCGAAAAGAAATACAATATTGCTGAAAAATTGGGCTTGAACCTGATAGGCGACGGTATCGGCGATATCGTGTCCGGATTTATCGGAGGCCCCGCGGGAACCAATTACGGCGAGAATATCAGCGCAATGGCAATAACGAAAGTCTTCTCGGTTTCGGTTCTTCTTGCGGCTTCCGTCATTGCGATGATAATTTCGTGCTTTACGCCTCTGATAAACGCGATATACTCGATTCCCGTTTCTGTAATCGGAGGATTGGAAGTATATCTGTTCGGAGCTATTGCCGCACAGGGTATTGCTATTATGGTTGAGAAAAAGGTTGACCTGTTCAGTGCGAAAAATATAGCGATTATTGCCACGATAATGATTATCGGACTCGGCGGACAATATGCCTTCGGAGGCAATATTCCTTTCTTCGGGATACAGGTGCCATGCGTAGCGGGTGCCGCGATATTCGGAATCATACTCAATCTCATTTTGAGTATCGGCAAAAAAACAGAGTAAACCGGGAAAACCTAATTTACCTGTGGAAATAAAACAGAACGGGAGATGGCACCGTATTGCTGTCTCCCTCCATAATCTTTATATAAAAAAATAGTCGTTAACGAAAAATTTTTGTTGACAGCTAGTAAAATGTGGGTATAATTATATTGTAAAAGAAAAGAGAAAAGATTTGCGACTTTCAGTCGATAATGGCAAACCCGTTGAAAAGCGGGGACGCAAAGCTAAAGGGCCTAAAGCGTAAAGCAATGGCAGCCTGGCTACCGAAATTGGGAGTTTTTTTATTTCCTCGCAGACACTAAAGAAAGGGGTATGATTGAAAGTCACAAAAACTTAACATTATAAAATCAGGAGAATGCTAAGAAAATCTTTTCACCGATAAAGGCAAACCCGCTGAAAAGCGGCGGCGCAAAGCCAAAGGGCCTAAAGCGCAAGCAATGGCAGCCTGGCTACCGAAGGGAGAGATTTTTATATGAAAAAGTTAATCGCTTCCATAGCGGTGCTCCTGCTTCTTACTACGGTATATGCCATACCTGCCGATGCCGCGGACGTTTATGTCGACACTGACGGAGTGAATGACGGTATTGTAGGAATATCATATAACGGAGAAGCGGATACACGCTATAAAGTAATGATTTCAAAGGGTTCGGAAGAGTATTATTATGACTATTTCGGCCCCGGAATAGAGTATTTCCCTTTGCAAAACGGCAACGGGAACTATAAAATCAGTTTCCTGGAATTAATGTCCGGGACAAAGTATAAGGTAATATACACAAAAAATATCAATGCTGAAATTGAGTCGGATACAACGGTTTTTCTTCAATCGGTACAGAATGTCAACTGGAACAGCGAAATGGAAACCGTGGCTCTGGCTAATGAACTGGTTAAGGGCTTAACAAGTGATAAAGATAAGGTTGAAGCGATATACCTGTATATTGTATCAAACATTAAATATGACTATGAAAAGATAAACACTGTTGACAGCCGGTATATCCCTGATGTAGAGGGTACGCTTAAGTCTAAAAAAGGCATATGTTATGATTATTCGGCTTTGTTTGCTTCAATGCTGAGAAGCCAGGGGATACCGGCAAAACTTATAAAGGGTTATACGGATAATGTTGAAGGGTACCATGCATGGAATGAGGTATTAATTGACGGACAATGGGTAATAATTGATACTACATATGACGCAATGATGAGATCGTATAATTCTGATGAAGGTTATGAGAAAAATCATACCGAGTACCGGATAGCAAGAGTATATTAAGCAGAATCACGGCAAGTAACGGCAAAAAAATATATGTATGAAATCATGGCTTTGAAATGGATTATGCCGTTTAATCAGGTTAATTAGTGTGCCGTCTGTCCTGTTCCTAACTACACGTTATATCAGGGCAGACGGCACTTTTTTGAAGCGGTGGAAGAAATTGCCCGACATTTTCATCCGCCGGTTTTATTTAGAAAGGAAAAAACTTTTTCAAAGCAGTCCCGGTTACTTGCAGCTTCGCACCTGTAATATTATAATGTGAATAATACAAAAAGTTGCAACCGAACAATTCTGCATGATGCGGTTAAGTCCGAAATGGCGAGGCAGAATAATACCATTGTCGTAATTAAGGCAGGGGATAAACACGGAAACATTCAGGCTCCAGAAGTATTTGGCGTACTGCGGGGTTGCTTCCCGCAGAAAAGCTGAAGAATATATACGCAGCGGAATGGTAAAAGTAAACGGTGTAGTTGTTACGAAAATGGGGACAATCGTTACCGAGGCTGATAATGTCGAGTTAAACGGAAAGCCTGTACGTATTGAAAAAAACAAGATATATATCATGCTTCACAAACCCCGCGAGTATGTAACGACAGTGCGTGATCCGCAGGGAAGAAAAACCGTTATGGATTTGGTTCAGGGCATTAATGAAAGGGTTTATCCTGTCGGGCGCCTTGATTATGATACGTCCGGCCTGCTACTTTTGACAAATGACGGTGAACTGGCTTATAAAATGACTCACCCGAGTTATGAAATATTAAAGGTTTATGTAGCGACTGTTGAAGGGCATCCGTCGCAGGAAACGATTAGAAGCCTTGAATCGGGAATAAGAATAGACGGTTATGTAACAGCGCCGGCAGGTGTTAAAGTAATTGAGAAATATAAAGACAGGACGAAACTTGAGATAACAATACATGAGGGCAGAAACAGGCAGGTCAGGAAAATGTGTGAGGCAGCGGGACACCCGGTAATTATGCTTAAAAGGATTAAGCTTGGCTGCCTGTCTTTGAATGGTTTGAAATCCGGTCAATGGCGATTTCTGACACAGCGTGAAATAAAAAAATTAAAAGGGATGATGTGAATAATATGCAACGGCAAGCAGTGATTAAGCATTTTACATATTACTTCAGGCAGATGATGAAGTTTTATGAGCTAAAAGTTCCGCGGGTTCCCCAGGTACTTTTTATATTGCTATTGGCGGTATTGTTCGGCATACGGGTTTTGGTACAGCCGCTAATCGTTGAGTTGAACATATATTACCAGCAGTTTTTAACGGCGTACTCCGATTTCAATTCGGCGCCCGAAAACGTTGACGCGTTTATGAAGTTTATGCTTTCCGAAGAGTATAAGCAATTTGTTGAAACAACGCTTAAAGTGCTTGGAATTGTTGCAATTCAATACGCTTTAACAATTCTTTTGTCGTTTTTTTACCTGGGTGCTTATCTTGTCGATCTTGAAGCCCGGGAGGTTTCTTTTGCCGTTTATATGAAAAAATTCCTGGCCGCTCTTCCGAGGTTTATCGGTTTTCAGGTTTTGTTCCATATAGGAATAGGTATTCTGGGTTTGCTTTTTTCTGTATTCATAAGCCTGCTTATATTAATACTTCCTTTAATGTATATCGTTGTTATTTTTCTTCCTTTCGCATGGCTTGTTATCGAGGTCATATTCATATTCAAGGAAATTACGCTGTTGGACACGGGTGTCGGGATATTCAAAAATTTCGCCCTGTCGTGGAAACTGTCGGCAGGCAACAGGTTTATGATCGGAAGGAATATATTTTTTATCGTAATTCTTAATATGCTTGCAAACATGCTGGTTGTGGGTTCAAATATACTGCTGTCGCTTTTCATAATTTCGTTTATCGAGGTTATTGTATTGTTAATAAAACAAAGACTGATAGCATTGATGTATATATCAAGAACAAGGATAGAAAAAGATAATAATGCAATAAAGCATGAGGAAGATTGACAGAATACGTCGCAAAACGTATAATTTTTAGGTAAACTTACGAAGGATAATTTAAGTACAGTTCAAAGCTGTATACGCGATACCTTATTGGAGGAATACCATATGCGTTTTTACAATATCGAGAAATTTGATCCGCAGTTGGCCAAAGCAATATACGGTGAATTGGAAAGGCAGAGGAATAAAATTGAACTTATCGCTTCGGAGAATTTCGTAAGTGAAAATGTTCTGGAAGCAATGGCAACTCCCCTTACAAATAAATATGCCGAAGGTTATCCGGGAAAACGGTATTACGGCGGATGCGAATATGTGGACATAGTGGAAAACCTGGCAATTGAGCGTGCCAAAAAATTGTTCGGGGCGGAGCATGCGAATGTCCAGCCCCATTCAGGCGCACAGGCCAACATGGCTGTTTTTTTTGCGGTCATGAACCCGGGGGACACGTTTATGGGCATGGATCTCGCACACGGCGGCCATTTAAGCCACGGCATGGCAATTAACATGTCGGGGAAATACTATACTGCCATTCCGTATGGAGTCAGAAAAGAAGATGGTTATATAGATTATGACGAACTGGCGGAGCTTGCGCGGAAACACAGGCCCAAACTGATAATAGCGGGCGCGAGCGCCTATTCGAGAGAAATAGATTTCAGGCGTTTCAGGGAGATCTGCGACGAAACAGGTGCGTATTTGATGGTTGACATGGCCCATATAGCCGGCCTTGTAGCTGCCGGATTGCATATGAACCCTGTGCCGTATGCGGATTTTGTTACGACTACGACGCATAAAACGCTTCGCGGCCCAAGGGGCGGAATGATCCTGTGCAAGGAAAAATACGCAAGGGATATAGATAAAGCCGTCTTTCCCGGTATCCAGGGAGGCCCGCTTATGCATGTGATTGCGGCAAAGGCCGTTGCTTTACAGGAGGCATTAACCGACGGTTTCATTAAATACCAGGAGCAAATTGTCGCGAATGCGAAAGCCCTTGCTGAAAACCTTATCGATTTTAGTTTTGACATTGTATCGGGCGGAACAGATAACCATATGATGCTTGTTGACCTTACGAATAAAAATATAACCGGAAAAGATGCCCAGCACCTGCTGGACGAAGTGCTAATAACCGTGAATAAAAACGGAATTCCTTTTGATACGAGAAGCCCGTTTGTTACAAGTGGAATAAGAATCGGAACACCTGCTGTCACGGCAAGAGGAATGAAAGAAGACGAAATGCGGGAAATCGCGAAGCTTATTGCGATGACGATTGACGATTTCGATTCAAACAAAGATTATGTGATTGAATCCGTTAAACGGCTGACAGCACGCTTTCCGCTGTACCAGTGAAGTTGAATCGTATGCCATTATATGAAAACATCGGCCCGACTCGGCTTTCTTCAATCCCGGTTGGGTTTGACGCTTTGAAACCGTTCAGGAAACCCGTAAACGGCGAAACGAAAGCAGTCGTTGACAAAAACAGGGGCAGTGGTTATAATGTAGTTTGTTGGTTTTTTGGAGTTGGACGAGGCAAAGCCGGAGGTATGTTATGCGAATAGATATTTCCAAGGTAATTAAAACTCCGGGTTCAAAAATGGAAATATATGAAGCCGGTATAATCGAAAATATGAAGAATATTTACGGATTAATATCGGTAACCGGTCCGGTTGTTTTTAAGGGTTCGCTTAACAATATTAACGGAATGCTCCGTCTCAACGGCAAAGCCTGCTGTACCTATGAAACCCAATGCGACATCTGCGGGAACAAAATAACAAGGGACCTGCAGGCAGACATTCATGAGGTTTTGGTTAAAGAACAAACAGAGCATGATGACGACCAGTATGTATACAAGGATAACTGGCTTGAGTTGGATAAAATCTTGTCGGACAATATAGTGCTGAGTTTACCGATGAGTCACCGGTGCAGTGATAAATGCGATATTATTTGCACCGGATGCGGGAAACCAGTTACCGGTACGGGATGCGGTTGTGAAGACGAGCAGCCTATAGATCCGAGATTGGTTGTCTTAAAGGAATTAATTGAAGATGATACGGGAAAACAGTCCGGAACGGAGGTGTAATAAATGGCAGTACCTAAAAGGAAAGTTTCCAAGCAAAGAAGAGACAAGAGAAGAACACATTATAAGCTGACTGCTCCCGGTTTGGTTGAATGCAGTCATTGCCATTCTTTAAAATTGCCGCACAGGGTGTGCAAGGAATGCGGCTATTATAAGGGAAAAGAAGTTTTGAAAGTGGAAGCGTAAGAAAGAACAATTTTAAATAATAGCAGCAATAGCTGCTATTATTTTTTGGAGCATGAATTTTGATGAACCGGATTAAAATTTTGGAAGTAACAGGCGGAAGCATAGCCGATGAGGCAGGCATAGAACCGGGAGATATATTGCTGTCAATAAACGGGAAGGCTGTAAAGGATATATTTGATTACCGGCTTTTTTTGGCCTGCGAAAATGTTCTGGTAGAAGTAGAGAAAAAGGACGGGAGTATTTTAAGAATAGATATAGAAAAGGATGAAGACGAAGATATAGGCCTGCTGTTTGAAAACCCTCTGATGGATAAGGAAAGACACTGCAGGAATAAATGTATTTTCTGTTTCATTGATCAGCTTCCCAGGGGTATGCGTAAATCCCTGTATTATAAGGATGATGACGTAAGGCTGTCATTTCTTTTCGGAAATTATGTTACAATGACGAATATAGACCATGATGAGCTTAATCGTATTATCAAACACAGGCTGTCACCCGTTAATGTCTCGGTTCATACTACGAACCCTGAACTAAGAGTTTATATGATGGGGAACAAAAATGCCGGCGATGTGCTGTCAAAGATGAAGCTCCTTGCCGAAGGCGGAATTTCGCTGAATGCGCAAATTGTGCTTTGCAGGGGAATAAACGACGGAACTGAGCTTGATAAAACGCTGGACGACTTATCGGGATTAATTCCAAGCCTTAAAAGCGTATCGGTAGTTCCTATCGGCTTGACGCGTTTTCGGGATAATCTTCCGCAAATACGGCCGTATGATAAAAAATCGGCTTTATCCGTAATAAGTCAGGTAGAAGAATGGCAGCGGAATTTTAAAAAAAGAACCGGCAGCCGTATCGTGTTTCTTGCGGACGAATGGTATCTTATGACCGGAACAAGGCTTCCGGAGTACGAGCATTATGAAGATTTTCCGCAGCTTGAAAACGGTGTTGGAATGGTGCCGCTGCTTATACAGGAGTTCAGCGATGCGCTGCAGAGCGGGAAAAAACCGTATAAGAAAGGGACTGTAAGCATCGCGACAGGAACAAGTTCATTCAGCACAATATCAATGCTCGCAAAACAGGCCGAGAATCATTATCCCGGCGTAAAAGTTCATGTATATCCTATAATCAATGAATTTTTTGGCAATACTGTTACTGTAACAGGCTTATTAACAGGAATGGATATTTACACGCAACTTAAAGAAAAACCGCTCGGGGACAGGCTGCTGCTTTGTTCCACAATGTTCAGGGCGGGAACATGCATATTCCTCGATGATATGTCATTGGATAAATTAAGCGGCCTGTTAAATATCCGGGCCGTTAAGGTCGAGAACAACGGGGAGGCATTGCTGGATGCCATTACCGTAATGCCTTAACCCTGGCCCGCCCCGTAAAAGGAAGTTGTTTGAATGTTTATTATAAATATGTTACAATATGGTTACCGCATTGCTGTTGCGCTTGTCACATAAATCGGCGTACTCGCGTTTCCGGCTGCTGCCGGTGTCCTCGTTAACGGAATTATATCTTTATTCGGAGTGATAAAATGGAAAAGAAGTTGATAACGGGACAGTTTAACGACTCATTTACTCCTGTTATGGATGGCGTAACAAATGTTGTAAAAAATTACGCTTACTGGCTTGATAAAAAATACGGTGAAAGCTATGTCGCCACACCGGCATACCCCGGATATATCGACAGGGAAGAATTCCCTGTGCTCCGTTATTATTCGATACCTCTAAAAATGAGAGAACCATACAGAATTGGGCTTGAACTTTTAGATATTAACTTCAGAACAACTATAAAGAATATTTCTTTCGATATAGTTCATGCGCACTGCCCGTTTACGTCGGGCGCTATTGCCCTGCAGATAGCAAGAAAAAAGAATATACCGATTGTCGCGACGTTCCATTCGAAATTCTACGACGATTTTAAGCAGGTGCTTAAAATTGACGCGTTTGCAAAGCTCTGTACCAGAATGGTAATAGACTTTTTTAACCGCACCGATCAGGTATGGACGGTTAGTAAAGGCGCTGCGGATACGCTTCGTGAATATGGATATAAGGGGCATATTGAAGTAGTGCCAAACGGAACTGATTTTGATATCCCTGAAAATTTGGAAACACTGATTGAGAAAACGGAGAAAAAACTCGGGCTTAACAGTTCCGACCTTGTGTTTCTGTTCGTCGGGCAGCATATCTGGCAGAAAAATGTAAAGCTTCTGATTGATTCGCTCAATCATATAAAAGAACAAATTCAATACAAAATGTTTTTCGTCGGCGACGGGTACGCAAAGGAAGAGCTTGAAACATATGTTAAGCAATTGGGGCTTGATGACAGGGTGTTCTTTTTAGGGAAGATCCTTGACAGGGATTACCTCCGTTCATTATTTGCGAGGGCGGATTTGTTTCTTTTTCCTTCCGTATATGACAATGCTCCGATTGTTGTCCGGGAAGCCGCCGCTGTCGGAACGCCTTCGCTTGTGATAGCGAAAAGCAATGCCGCCGAAGGAATTGTTGATAATGTAAATGGTTTTTTATCTGATAATGATTCGGTTTCATATTCAAAGAGAATTGTTGAAATTGTTAATAAGAGGGATGAGCTTAAAAATATAGGCAAAAAAGCACAGGCAACTATTTACCGGAGCTGGGAAAGCATTGTTGATGAAGTGTATGAAAGGTATATGGGAATTATCAGCAGTTATAAACGGAAGCACAGAATTTCGTAATTTCCGTTCTTTATATTTTTCCTTTGCCGATTAATTAAATAGTTTTTTTGGAAAAATAATATGCAAGTTGCATGCTTGGATATCATATGTATTTTCAGAACCTGTTTATAGATAAAGTGGACAAAATGCGGGAAATTTTAATTTTAAAAATACCTGGTGAAACTTAATGGATTTGATTTCTATTGTACTTATAGCAATCGGTCTGGCTATGGACGCTTTTGCTGTTTCCGTTTCTTGCGGATTATGTGTTAATTACGGGCGTTACGTGATCGCTTTTAAATCGGCGTTTATGTTTGGCTTTTTTCAATGGGGGATGCTGTCCCTCGGCTGGGTGGCAGGGTTTGCTTTCCGGGCATATATCGAGCCTGTCGATCATTGGATAGCGTTTATACTGCTTGCGTTAATCGGAGGCAAGATGTGGAAGGAGTCAATGGATGAGAACGGTACCCCGATCGATTTAACAGGTTTTAAAATGCTGTTGGCACTTGCGCTTGCTACAAGTATTGACGCTTTCGCCGCGGGTATCGGAATTTCAGCTCTTGGATATCATATCTTTATACCGTCGATATATGTCGGAGTAATAACATTTATTCTGTCTTTGCTGGGCGTGCTGTTAGGCTGCAAAATGGCGCAATACGCGCGATACAGAAAATACCTTGACAGGCTGGGGGCTGTTATTCTGATAGGAATCGGAATAAAAATACTCGTCGAACACCTGTACTGAAAACAGACATTTATTCAACTTCAAAGGTTTTGTCCGTCGCATTGAAAGGTATATTTCCGTTTTTTATTCCCGAAGATAAAATTACTTTTTTATCTTTTGTTATAAATATCGCTTCGGTATTCTCAAGGCTTTCGACCAATTCCATTCCTTTGTCGGGCCCTAAAAGAAAAGCCGTTGTAGACAACCCGTCGGCCATTGTTGATGACGGGCAGATTATAGATACCGACGCGAGATTATTGTCTTCCGGATACCCGGTTCTGGGATTTAAAATGTGATGGTAGCGTTTGTTTTCTATTTCAAAATACCTTTCATATATTCCCGATGTCACAACCGACATATTTTTAACCTGGATTATTCCGATGTAATTCCCTTTTGAACCGTATGGATCGCGAATCCCGATTTGCCATAACGATCCGTCTGGCTTGCTTCCATGAAGATACAGGTTTCCGCCGAGGTTAAGCATCGCGCTGCGGATATTTGTCCGTGACAGGTATTCGACAAGCCTGTCCGTAATATATCCTTTTGCGATAGCTCCAAGATCAAGGGACATCCCCTCTTTGGACAGAAACAGCGTGTTATTTTCGTAATTGATTTTTATGTTATTGTAATCAACCTTTTCAAGCGCGTTTTCAATTTCATTTTCCGAGGGCAAACGAGGGTTGTTGCCGTTTATATCCCAAAGATCAATCAACGGTCCGATACTTATGTCAAAAAGGCCTTCCGAAATATCACTGAACAATAAAGACGAACGAATAATCTCAACTGTTTCATCGGAAACCGTTACGGGTTTTCCCGCGTTGTTATTAGCTTCCGATATTTCACTTTCCGGAACATGCCGGCTGAATTTATTCTCATATTTTTTTATTTCATCGAATAAATCGTCGAATACCGCGCGGGCGTCTTTTTCTTTCTCATACAGCGTAATCTCGATAACGGTATTTAGCATGAAACGGGATTCTTTTACCGGATCGTTCCTGTATGGCGAACTACTTATACAGGAGGTTTGAAAAAACATCAGAAATATTAATAAAAAAAACAGGCAGGTTCTCTTCATACGCAAACTCCAGCAGATTATGCAGTAATTTGGATAATTAAGCAATTCTTCAATATATTTTAACATAATAATACGGCTTTTAGTATTATGTATTTGAACAATGCGTTATGAATTTGATAGAATTAGTACTATAAATTGATGATAGTAGTATTTTTGCCGGTAAACGGTTTAAAAAGGTGCTTATGAAAAAGAACGATATATATATAATTACAGCGGCTGTACTGCTTGCAGCCGCGGCATGGCTTATGATAAGCGGAATACAAAAAAAAGGTTCCGGAGAAGAAGTAATTGTTTATAAAGACGGTGAAGTGTTTTATGCCGGCCCGATTAGTGCTGATACAACAATTACCGTCGAGGACGAAAAGGGAAACATTAACATTGTTGTCGTTAAAGATGGCAAGGCAATTATCGAAAAGGCCAACTGCCCGGATCAAATATGCGTTCATACGCGGCCTGCAGAAAAAGACGGTCAGTCAATAATATGCCTTCCAAACAGGGTTTCGGTTGAGGTGAGAAATACCGGAATAAAAGATATAGACGGAGTTTCGGAATGATGGATCATAAAAATGTTAAGCAAATGGTTTTTCTCGCAGTAATGACATCATCTGCAATAATCATTCATTTTATTGAAAGCCTGTTCCCGCTGCCGTTCGCACTGCCCGGAGTTAAACTGGGGCTTTCAAACACGGTATCTTTAATTGTGCTTTATATTTACGGACCGGTTCCGGCTTTTTCTATTCTTATTATAAGGGTCTTATTGTCGTCATTTCTGTATGCCGGTTTATCAGGTGTAATATTCAGCCTTGCGGGAGGACTGTTAAGTTTTTCGGCAGCGGTTCTGATCTGGAGGATTAGGGATAAAGGGTTCAGTATAGTCAGCGCAAGCACCGCGGGAGGAGTTTTTCACAATATTGGTCAGATACTTGCCGCGTACGCGGTACTCCGCACATATTCGGTGTTCTATTACCTTCCCGTTCTTATTTTATCCGGTACGATTACGGGGATTGTTACAGGCATTTTGGCGCGGACCCTTGTTCCAAGGCTGAAAAACATATTCAGACCGTTTTAAAAGACATAGTTCGCTGCGCACCGGTTAAAGCACATAATTTTTTTCGGTGTTACCAGTGTAAATTTACAGGTTTATGAAAAATGCTATCACAAGTTTTCGCCTGCCGGAATATATTGATATTATCGACAATGGATCCTGGGGGTGCCCTATATGAGAATATTTGTAATAAAAATGCCTCGATTTTTAGGAGGTTTGCTGAGAAGGGTTTTCAAGATTCATTAAAACAGGACTTGTTGAACGGCGAAAACGTCTGTTAAAAGCTTTATCGGAATCCATGAAACGTAAAAACCCCCGGAACAAATCCGGGGGTTAATACTTTTTAGTTTAAAAAATTTGCCGAAAAAATACTAAACGGTCTTCTTTGCCGAGCGCAAGCAATTTGCGCATACATTCATTCTTTTTGTCACACCGTTTATCGTCATTTTAACTTTTCTGATGTTCGGTTTCCAGGCTCTATTTGTCCTTCTGTGTGAATGGCTTATCTGAATTCCGAAATGCTGCCCTTTATCACAAATCTCACATTTTGCCACAGCCATGCACCTCCTTGAAAATATCAATTGTAACGGGACTTATATTTATTCCCGGCTTCTGCAAAAATATTCTAAAGTGTGCAATTACGCAACAAACACTATTCTAACACAGCAGCCTTCCAAAATGCAAGTATTTTTTCACCATTCCGGTACGTTGTTTATTACATTGAAACGGAACACCCGAAACAGGACCCGCGGAAATAGTGTTCGTACACTGCTCATTGAACTATTGTACAATAACGTCAACAAAGAGCTTCATTTGCAAGAGCTATACAGCTCAATAGTTCCTCCGAGAAGCCCGTAAGAACTATGACAAAAGCCAGCGGGTGGCTCGGGTTTTTTCGGTGACGACGGGCGACATGCTCCGAAGCCCTGCTGCCCACAGGGAACTGTGGAGCGGGTTAATGAGCGACCCGGGATATGGAGACCTCTCTGTAAACATAAATCATGATCTGAAGCGTGTCGAATGGTATGCGCTTTGTCGCCCCAGGAAACGAAACACCCGTGCCGGGACCCGCGGAAACAGTGTTCAAAACCTGCCTTTTGAACTATTGTACAATAACGTCAACAAAGAGCTTCATTTGCAAGAGCTACACAGTTCAGCTCGGGCAAGTCGAAACTCGCAAAAATGCTTTGAATAATTTTTGAAGGAAGCATTTTTGCTCAGACAGTTGACTTGCTTATCCTCGCTCTGACTGTATATCTCTATGCTGCTTCCGCTATAGTTTCCGTTATTGTACAATAGTTCTTCGCAATTATTGCGCTGATTTAACCAGTCAAACAGCGGGTGGTTAACGGGTCGAGGCGTTGCTGCCGCGTTCCGGTTGGTACGCAGCTCTGGTTCGGATGTTTCGTCTAATTGCATTTTTGCGGAAAATGCGGTAGACTTTTTTTAACAAATGCGTAAGTTGAAAGGGTTGAACGCATTGGGCTGTTCCGGTATAAATGATATACTTAACCAGAGCGTAAGGAATGTACGCCAGGTTGGAAAGGTAATAGCGCAAAAACTTAATAAACTTGGCATTAGCACAGTCGGTGATCTTGTAACCTATTACCCGAGGGATTACGAGGACCGGAACCTTGAAAAAAAGGTAAATGAGCTTGTCGATGGAGACGAGTGCTCCGTTGTCCTGACGGTTATGACCGATATATCATTCAGCAGGCCGAAACGCAATATGAAAATATACAAGACCACCGCCGGCGACGGCAGCGGCATCGTAATACTGACTTGGTTCAACCAGGACTATGTCCGCGAGCAGATACAGAAAGATAAAAGTTATGTATTTTACGGGAAGGTAAAAAAACGCGGCTTTTATATTGAAATGATAAATCCAATCTATGAAGACGCCGCTTCGGTAAGGAGAAAGACCACCGGGATACAGCCCTTATACCATTTAACCGAAGGGCTTACCCAGCAATATTTGCGGATGATCCAAAGAAACGCCCTCGATATGGTTATCGGAAAATTAACCGATATCCTCCCGGATGAACTGAAAAAAAGGTACGCTCTTGCGGAATTTAACTATGCGCTCGAGAACATTCACTTCCCTGCGGGGATAAAAGAAAAAGACGAAGCGAGAAAACGGCTGGTTTTTGAGGAACTTCTCATTCTGCAGCTTGGGTTGCTGCATTTAAAAAACAGCCAACGGACCGTTTCGGGCATTGAATTCAAGCCCGACGCGAGAATTTCAAAATTTATCGAAAGCCTCCCGTTTAAGCTGACGAACGCGCAGTTTAGGGTATACAATGAAATACATGAAGATATGATCGGTAAACGGCAGATGAACAGGCTTATACAGGGGGATGTCGGTTCGGGCAAAACAATTGTTGCGGTAATCGCTATGCTGCTGGCAATTTTTAACGGTTACCAGGCCGTGTTTATGGTGCCTACCGAAATACTTGCCGAACAGCACTATAACAGCGTAACCCCGCTTGTCCGAGAATTCGGCGTTAAAACATCGCTTTTAACCGGAAGTGTAAGCAAAAAGAAGAAAGAACAGATAAAAGACGGGATAAAAAACGGGGAGTATGACCTGGTAATAGGAACGCATGCGCTGCTCGAAGAGGATGTTGTTTTTTCGAAGCTCGGCCTCGTTGTAACGGATGAACAGCACAGGTTCGGAGTTAAGCAGAGGGCGGTGCTGACGTCTAAATCAAATCCCGATATCCTTGTTATGACCGCGACTCCGATACCTCGAACCCTCGCGCTTATATTATACGGCGATCTTGATATTTCCATTATTGATGAGCTTCCGCCGAATCGGAAACCCGTGAAAACATATGTTGTCGATGAATCAATGCGGGAAAGGATAAACCAGTTTATCAGAAAACAGGTAAATGAAGGCAGGCAGGTTTATATAATATGCCCGCTTGTAGAAGAATCGGAGGTCGTTGAAGCGGAAGCCGCGATGTCCCTTGCCGAAAAATTAAGGGAGAACGATTTAAAAGGGCTCACCGTGGGACTGATACACGGAAAAATGAAGTGGAAGGAAAAAGAAGCCGTAATGAGGAATTTTGCTAAAGGACTGATACAGGTACTGGTTTCGACAACGGTTGTCGAAGTCGGCGTGGATGTCCGGAACGCCACCGTTATCGTGGTGGAAAATGCGGAACGTTTTGGTTTGGCGCAGCTTCATCAGCTTCGCGGAAGAGTGGGAAGAGGGGAGCACCAGTCATACTGCATCCTTTTTTGCCAAAGCCGGAATGAAATAGCGCTGAAGAGAATGGAGATCATGGCTAAATATACCGACGGCTTTAAGATATCCGAAAAGGATATGGAGTTAAGAGGCCCCGGGGACATATTCGGAATCCGGCAGCATGGGCTCCCTGAATTTAAAATAGCCAATTTATATGAAGATATTGAAATTTTAAAAGAAGCGCAGAAAGCCGCCGATGATATAATAAAGCATCAGAAGCTTGAAGGACGGGAAGACTATAAAAAGCTGCACAGCCATTTAGTTAATCTTTTTCAGGATATGATCAATGAGGTGGCTTTAAATTAACGCTGATGCCAAAGGGTATAAATTTTGTTTTTCCGGGCAGTTTTTAGGAAGGGGGATCCCCATTATTAGGGTTATAGCCGGAAAAGCCGGAGGAATAAGGCTGAAAACGCCAAAAGGCTTGAAAACCCGGCCGACAATCGACAGGGTGAAAGAGTCGGTGTTCAATATACTGGCTCCGTATATTAAAGGCATGGTCCTTGATCTGTTTTCGGGAACAGGGTCTCTTGGCATCGAAGCATTAAGCCGCGGCGCCGATTATGCGGTGTTCGTCGATTCGGACAGGAACTGCTGCCGTATTATATCCGAAAATCTTGAAAGAACGGGATTTTCCGATAAAGCAAAGGTTTATTGCCGCAAAGCCGGCCAGGCTATAAAAGAGCTTGGGAAAAACAGAACAGGTTTTGACATTGTTTTTCTCGATCCCCCGTATTTGCGGAATTTTATACAAGATACGTTACAACTTTTAATTGAAAATGGTATAATAAAGCATAAAGGAATAATAGTTGCGGAACATCACAGGGACGAACCCGTTCAAACCGAAGGCTCGGGGTTGGAGATATTCAGGTCTGCCGATTATGGCGAAACAATTGTATCATTCCTTGTTTATAACGGCTGAAGCGCGTTTACTGCCGTAAGCCGCGGTATTTTTAAACGAATGGAGATGAGTTTATTGAGGATACTTGTTTATCCGGGCAGTTTTGATCCCGTTACAAACGGGCATCTTGACATAATAGAACGAGCCGCGAAAATATGCGATAAGCTGATTGTCGCAGTGCTGGTAAACCGGAATAAGGCTCCTGTTTTTTCAATTGAAGAAAGAGTTGCTTTATTAAAAGAAGTGCTGGACGGAAAGCCGAATATTGAAATTGCCGCTTTTTCAGGCCTGCTTGTGGACTTTATGAAAAAGAAAGGCGCGAATACGATAATAAAAGGGTTAAGAGCCGTATCGGATTTTGAGTATGAATTTCAGATGGCGCTTTTAAACAAACACCTTGACAATAACATTGAAACGCTTTTTATGATGACCGGGATAAATTATTCATACTTAAGCTCAAGCGCAGTCAGGGAACTTGCAAGCCATGGAGGCAACATAAAGGGTTTAGTTCCCGATATTATTATAGATAGAATTTATAAAAAGTTTGAAGAAAACAGGAAGTAAGCTTGCAGCCGTTTAAAGTGAAGAAAAGCCAGGGGGAAAAAGGATGGAGATTCTAACACTATTGGAAGCATTGGAAGATTTGGTTGAACGGGCGGTTTCGGTGCCTTTTACCGGCAAATGCATGGTTGGAAGGGACGAAATTCTTGATCTTATTCAGGATATACGATTAAAACTGCCCGATGACATTAAGCAAGCCAAATGGATAAGCGAGGAACGGGCGCGAATCCTTGCCGAAGCACAGCAGGAAGCCGACGCGATTGTTCAAAACGCCGAAAGCCGGATTGCGGCAATGGTCGATGAACATGAGATCTGCCGCAGAGCGTATGAACAAGCGGAGGTTATAATCACAAACGCGAAAAAGAACGCGAGGGAAATCCGGCTTGGAACAAGGGAATACGCCGATGATATCTTGAATAAGGTTGAAGAAATACTGGAAGACACACTCGATGTAATCAAGGTAAACAGAAACGAACTGAAATAAGTTACCTACCGGCGCGGCTTTGTTATGCGATACTGTCTATAGATTAGTATTACTGCTATCCCCATCGCGATAATTGCTATGTATAAAAAGGACAGGACGCCGGAATAACCCGTATTGTATAATGCTTCCGAATTTATTTTTATTGCCACTGCTGCGGTATCCGGCATAAAAATTGCCGAGTATGCGGCCGCAATGAGCCCGTGAAGGACTTTTCCACAGAAATATTTCCTTAGGTTTAATTCCCGAGGGCAAACCCCTGTTACCTGAGTATAAACGGAGAAACCTCCGAATCCGCACAGGAAACCGGCCAGAATAATTTTCAGCTGTACCGGAACGGATGATGATATGCTTAATATATATAGTCCGTATGTAATTTCAAGGCTGCCGGCGAAAAAAACCTTTATAATGTCGTTGTAATAATAATCAGTTCCGAAAACCAAAGCCGGAATTTTGCCTATAAGCGTGAAAATTCCGGTGTTATCAAGAGTCTGAACAAAAACGGCAAAAAAAATTATTGTTCCCGATATTCTAAGCAGTATCATGACCGAATCGGCAACAGCGCTGGCCAGCAATCTGCCCGACAGCTTTGTGGGCTTATTTTCAACCGGAATGGCTTTTTTCAGATCCGGCTGTTTTTTTATGCGTGAAACAAATCCGGTTCCAATGCCGACGGTAATACTTGCGAGTATATGGCATAACAATAAAGTGAATCCGAGCCGTGAGCTGCCGAAAAAACCCGCTCCGACAGCGCCTGCAATGAAAAGCGGCCCGGAATTGTTGCAGAAGGCAAGAAGTCTTTCTGCCTGTTCGCGCGTCAGGAGCCTTTTTTCGTATAAATCGGCTGTATATTTGGCGCCTGCCGGATATCCGCTCAACCACCCGGCAATAAGAGGGAACGCTGCGTTACCGGGCAGATTGAACACGGGTTTCATTAAAGGTTCGAATACTCTGCCTATTGTATATATTGCTCCTGTGTCGAGAATCAGCCTTGAGACCACAAAAAACGGCAGCAGTGAAGGGAATATGACATTTAGACACAGATTGACGCCTTTTCTTCCGGATTCAATAACGCTGTTGGGGTTTATAAGCAGAACGGCAAATAAGCCGAGTAATACGGCGCAGACAAAATATGACATTCCTTTACGGTTGCGTGCGGACATGTATCCTCCGGTTCGGGCACTTGCGTGCCGGGCAGTTATAAATTTGTCCTAATATTACTATATGGCCGGGCATAGAATATAATAACCGTAAGTTGCGTTCTTGCGAGTTATATCCGGCTTTGATATAATAGGATTGCCTTTGTGACTGAATAAATCTGCCATATTAAGAACCAGGCGGAATTGCTTTCTGAAACACTAACTACCGGTTAACCCGTACGGAAATTCAACCATAAAAACATTTAAAATATAAATATTGAAAGAGGTGGCGGTATGTCGGAATCAAAAAAAGGAAAAAAACCCGAAGCTGAAAAGGAACAGCCGAATTTGGAAGCTGAAAAGGAAGGCATGGGGGAAATTCGCATATCCAGCGATGTTGTCGCTATTATAGCCAGTAATGCGGCTCTCGAGGTCCCGGGGATAGCAAACTTCAGCGGCGGAATTGCGGGGAATATTTCACAGGTTCTCGGAAGAAAGAACCCGTTTAAGGGCATTAAAGTTGATATTACTGAAAACCGCGACGTGAACATTGATCTTCACATCGTAGTTGACTATGGCGTAAGGATTCCCGATGTGGCATGGAAGCTGCAGGAACGTATAAAGCAGAGTGTTGAGCAGATGACCGGCCTGCATGTTGAGGAAATCAACATACATGTGCAAGGTGTAAACTTCGAAAAAGACTCAAAAAAGGCTGAAGCCAAAGCGGAACAGGAAATCGAAGAGAATGAGAACAGCAGCGAATAGCCGGGGGTCATATGTTTGGATATATTACGCCGGATAAACCGGAATTAAAAATTAAAGAATTTGAAATATTCCGGGGTTATTACTGCGGCGTATGCAGGGCAATCGCAAAACAGGCGGGGCATAGAGGAAGGTTCGTATTAAGCTACGATTCGGCCTTTTTGGCCTTGCTCCTGGATTCGTTAAACAGCGCTCCTGTTTCGGGGAAACCCGGAAGGTGCCTCATACATCCGCTGAAGAAAAGGTTTATGGTCGACTACGGCGATGTACTCGAATTTTCATCAGACATCAACATATTGCTTGCGTACTATAACTTGAAAGATAAATGGCAGGATGAGAAAAAGTTTTTCAGCCCGCTTGGATTATTGGCGTTAAGAAGAGGGTACAAAAGGGTTAAGAAAAAATATCCGGTTTTGGTCGGGGATATCGAAAAAGGCCTTTCGACGTTGCATGAACTGGAACGCAGCAGGTGCGGGCAAATGGACGAAGCATCCGAACCGTTTGCCGGTATAATGCAAAAGGTATTTGAATACCCGGCCGAACCCGATTCCGTAAAAAAAATCCTTGGATGGATAGGATATAACCTCGGCAAATGGATATATCTTCTGGATGCGTATGATGATATTGAGGATAACATAAAAAGAGGGGCTTATAACCCGCTGGTAATTCAATTCCGGTACGGGGAAAACGAGAATGTTGAATCCTTCAGGGAAAGGATTAAAAAAGAGGTTGAATTTATTCTTGTATATTCTCTGAGCGAGATGGAAAAAGCATTTTCGTTACTGGATGCAAAAAAGAACAAAGGCATACTGGAAAATATCATCTACCGCGGTCTTCTGGAAAAGACGAGGCAGGTTCTTGAGATGGGAGCAGGTTGCGATGAGAAACCCTTATGAAGTATTGGGGCTTAAAGAAGGCGCAAGTATAGAAGAAGTAAAAAAGGCTTATCGGGAACTGGTAAAAAAATACCACCCCGACAGGTACAGGGATAATCCGCTTTCAGACTTGGCCGAAGAAAAGCTCCGTGAAATAAATGAGGCATATGACTATATAATCAAAAACGTGGGTAACGGACAGCAGCGACAGTCGTACCAGCGAAAGCAGAGTACCAATACAAGCGGATTTACCGGCAGTTATCAGTATGACAGCCAGATGGTATATCGTATAAAAATGCTGATTCAGAACGGTAACTTCACGCAGGCGCAGCAATTGCTAGATTCAATACAGGTCAGGGACTCGTCATGGTACTACCTTCAGGGCCTTTTGTTTTTAAGGAGAGGCTGGTACGACAGGGCAAATGTGCTGTTACGCAGGGCTGTTGAAATGGAACCGAACAACCCGGAATACCGTGATGCTTTAAACCGTGTTAACAGCCAGTATTACGGATACCGCCATAACCCTTATTATTACGGGAGCGGTTATCGGCAAAGCCCTGATATGTGTTCAATATGTACGACTCTTTGGTGTGCCGACAGCTTGTGTGAATGCTGTGGGGGCGATTTGATAGGATGTTGCTGACGGTAAACATCCGATGAACGACAGGACATGGTGAAATATGCGTGAAAAAAGCGGTTTTAAATATTCAAAAAAGATTGCGGTTGCCGGTATTTTAACGGCTTTTTTGGTTGTCGCGCTTATTTTGGAAAATATTCTGCCGACGGGAAAATTGGGCTTTTATGTTTTTGCCGGCTTTCTTCTGTCCGTTGTTATTATGGAATGCGGGATTTTATTCGGTTGGGCCAGCTTTGCGGTGTCATCGCTGCTGGCCGCTCTTGTAGTTCCTGAAAAAACCGCCGTTGTCCCATATGTCCTGTTTTTCGGCATATACTCGCTCGTAAAAAGCCATATTGAAAAACTTAACAGAGCTGCTGTCGAACTGGTTTTAAAATTTGTTTTTTTTAATGCGGCGCTTTATTTACTGTGGCAGATTGCGCTAATGCTTATACCGCAAAGGTTTTTCGATATTCTTCCGGTAGCTGTAATTATTGTTCTTCTTGAAATTTTATTCTTTGTTTATGACTGGATCTTTTCACTATGGATTCAGTTCTACCAGGAAAAACTGCGCCCCAAAATAAGTCGTGAGTAACATACATTTCCAAACATGTATTTGCAATGTTAAATTATTATGACAACAATATTAAGTCTTTTTCTGTTCTATTACATTTTCCCCCAGAGTATTGTACATATGGATAGATTATGTAAACATAATATCTGTGAACACATTCAGGGGGTGAAATACTGCTGAAGAGGTTTACCGCAACATTAGTTTTAATACTCTTATTTTTTGGAGTGCTGCCGGTATCAGGACAAAACGCGAATGACTATGTCGAGGCCGATATTAACCTTATCGCGGACGGTCAAAGCATAACGGCGGAAGAGGGTTTTCTTTCTCAAAATAATGTTATATTGGTCCCATTACATACGCTTGGTTCAATTTTCGGGCCTTCGCTCGAATGGGAATTTGACGGGTGGAAAATCAGCATACGGTATGAGGATAAAAAGCTTGTCATGTATACTGCGAACCCGAACTGCCTGAACGGGGACAAGCTCTTAACGCTGCCCGCCAGGCCGACGTTCCGCAACGGAGCGGCGATGGTACCGCTTCGCTATACGGCAGAAGCATTGGGCGCGACAGTATTCTTGAGTCAGGAAACCCGTTCGGTAATGGTATCGACGACAGGAGAAACGCAGTGGTTTTCGGAAATAAGCCGGGGCAAAACACTGAAAAATGTACATATAAATAAAACGGTTGTTATTGATCCCGGCCACGGCGGAAGCAATCCGGGAGCGGTATACGGAAATGTCAAAGAAAAGGATCTTAACCTTAAGGTATCGAAAATACTTAAAGACAAACTGACGGATTCCGGGGTTACGGTTTATATGACCAGGATGGACGACAGGGATGTGGGACTGTATACGCGGGCTGATATAGCAAATAAACTCAATGCGGATTTATTTGTCAGCATCCATCACAACGCATCGCCGAATACATCCGCCCAGGGAGTAATGACTTTATATTACCCGGCTGCCAATAACAGCGTTTTCAATGGCAAAAAATTTGCTCAAATAGTACAGAAACATCTTGTTGATACATTGAAGACAAGAGATTGGGGAATCATACCAAGGCCGAACCTTGTCGTACTGCGTCAAACAAGTATGCCTGCCGTTCTCGCGGAGCTCGGATATATGACGAACAAAGCGGAACTGCAGCGCCTGGTTACGGAAGATTTTCAGGAAAAGGCGGCACACGCGTTATATACGGCGGTAATGGAAGCACTCCAACAGTAAAAAGCGGGGAAAACCCGCTTTTTTTTAAAATCACTCTGCTGCCGGGCAGTATACAACGGTAAGCTCGAGATGTTGCGCAAGATCTATCGTTTCGCCTCGATAAGAAGAAAACGTGACTTTAACGTCCTCAGTCCCTACATATAAAGGCTGTACGAGCGTTGTTTCATATCCGCCCGATCCAATATTCGGATCCTTTCCGAAACGGTGGGAAAAAATTGTATCACCTGTTCCGCCTTCATTGCGGACGTCGATTAGTCCTCCATCAATGGGAGCATTATCAATATCCTGAATTGATGCATAAATTTTTGTAATTCTGCTGTTTGCCGGAACAACGAGATCAACAGTGTCCGTAGTGCTGCCTGTATTTGAAACGGATACCGCTGTACATAATACATCGCAGGAACCATTCCCATTTAATGAAATAATGCATATTAAAGCTAGAATAAAGGCTACAGAAGCAAGTAGTATGCTGATTAAGCAAGTACTGTCTTTTACCTTTAACATAATCACCGCCCCTTTATGTTTTTATTATATTTTATGTTAATTTAATAAAAGTGTTCATGGCAGGAACGCCTATACTCGCTTCTAAACATTTAATTGATATTTTCCAGATTTTGAAGTATAAAACTGCAACGCCTGGTTAAGGATTATTTTCAGGAAAAGGCAGCACACGCGTTATATACGGCGGTAATGGAAGCATGGTATTATGGTAAAGGAACTTGGGATTGTAATTTTACGTAAAAACAGAAAATATGCAAAATAAAAGAAGGATTTTTTAGAAAAATGTAGAATATAATCAATATAAAGACAATATAAAAAGAGTGATATAGGATAAAATGAAAAATAAGATTATTAATTTTTTGGATATATGGCTTTTTACAATTGCTTCAGCAATTTTAATATATTTGGGGTCTTCAGATTGCATAGAGAATTTGGCAAAACATAATATTGTTGGCTCACAAGTTAACATATCTTTATTCAAGAATTTTTCAACAATAGCCGGTATTGTTTTACAGGCCGTATCTATAAGCTATAGATTTAATTTGGCAAAAAATAAAGTAAATAATATGAACATGGAAATGGAGGGTCTAATAAAATATTGTAAGGAAACATTTTTGAAATTACTTGAAAATAGGAAGTTAATTAGTCATAATAATATTAACATAAGGATTTTTACGCCCGAAAAAGCTTTTTGGATGAAACTGGTTTTAAATAAGCTTACTTTTGGTATATATAAAGTGCGAAAGAAATTTAAGATTAAGAATATAAATGGTCTGGCCGAAAAAGGTAATACAGAAGGTTTGTCTTTCGAAGTGAGTCCCAATCCGGTAGGGCTTGTCGGAAAATGCTATAATGATAAATATGCTGTATATGATGACAATTTAAAAATAAATAATGCAAATTATGGGCTTTCAAGATATCAGATTAGTAAAACACAAGATTTGGAATTTTGTCTTTGTATACCGCTATTTAATAAGGACGATGAGGTAACGTCGATAGTTTCTTTTGACATTCAAAAAAGGATTACAATTGATTCTGCTAAAAAGGGACAATGGATTCATCTGACAACTTCTTTCTGCCAAACATTAAGGGATTATGTTCCGGAATTATTTAAGTAAAGGAGTAGTAGTATGAAAGTATTAACAAAACGTGTCCCTCGCAGCATTAGCGACGAAAAGAAAAACGAATTTATGTATGCTATGGGTAGCGCAGCAATAGAAACAACGAGATGCGGCGAAAGGTATGGTTTCCGAAAAACGGAGATATCAAATGCAAAGGAATGTAAAAAAGAACCGATAATTAAAGAAGAAAAATAATATAATTGACATATGATTACTTTTTTTATGATTACTTTAGTTTTAAAGTAGTAATTTTTATTAAGCGTTTTTTTTTCGTAAACGATGTATTCGTAAACGATGTAATTGATATTTTCCATATTTTGAGGTATACTAATTCAAAAAAATATACAATTAAAACGCGATGAAAAGAAGAGTAAGCAGAAATAGCTTTTACAGAGAGCCCGGCAGATGAGAACGGGTAAAGCGAAGGCTGCTGAACATGGTCTTGGAGCTGCGCACCGAGAAGTTTAACCGGCGTACCGGGAAGTTAGCTTTTAGGCTGCGACGGGTTCTCACGTTATAGGGATAGAGTATCGGTAATTCATATTACCCGTACTTGAAGAGGTTCATTTCGCGAGGAATGGATAAACAAGGGTGGTACCACGAAGCAAGGCTCTCGTCCCTGAATACTTTATTCGGGGGTGAGGGCTTTTTTGATGCAAACTTATCAAATTCAAATATTTTTACGGAATGGGGGATAATTATGAAATATATTTTAATAGGAGGCGCTTGGCCTTATGCGAACGGCTCGCTTCATATCGGCCATATCGCGGGCCTGCTGCCCGGTGATGTTCTTGCAAGATATTACCGCCTGAAAGGAGACGAGGTTTTTTACGTATCGGGAAGCGACTGTCACGGTACGCCCGTGACAATCCGGGCAAAACAGGAAGGCAGGACACCGAAGGAAATCAGTGATTATTACCACGATGAATTCTGTTATGTGTTTGAAAAATTAGGGTTCAGCTATGATTTATACGGCAAGACTTCAGATTATTCACATATAAATTTTGTGACGAATTTTCACAAAAAGCTTTACGAAAGTGAATATATTTACGAAAAGACGGCACCCCAGGCTTTTTGCGGGAAATGCCAGAAGGTGCTCACCGATCGTCTGGTTAAAGGCGTATGCCCTGAATGCCGGCTTGAGACAAGAGCCGATCAGTGCGATAACTGCGGCTTGGTTTTGGAACCTGAAGCGGTAATTTCACCTTTTTGCTCCGAATGCGGCAGTAAAGTGTTTTTTTTGAAAACCAAACAGCTTTATCTTGCGATATCGAAACTTGAGCCTCGGCTGTCGGATTATCTTTCATCGAAAACCCATTGGAGAAAAAACGCGGTTGCTTTTACGAAAAGATATATTGATGAAGGCCTGAGGGACAGGGCGATTACGAGAAATCTTGACTGGGGCATAGACGTTCCGAAAGAGGGTTACGAGGATAAAAAGATATACATCTGGGCTGAAAATGTGCTTGGTTACTTATCTGCAAGCAATTCGTCCACGGAATGCAGGGGAATCGATTTCAGGGAATTATGGGGCGCAAATGCGCGGCATTATTATGTGCACGGAAAAGATAATATTCCGTTCCATACAATAATACTGCCGGCCTTGCTGCTTGCTCACGGCGAAAACCTGCGCCTGCCCGACGACATTATTTCAAGTGAATACCTTACGCTGGAAGGAAGAAAAATTTCAACAAGCCTGAACTGGGCGATATGGGGAAAGGATATTGTTGAGAAGTACAATCCGGACTCTTTAAGATATTTCTTTATAGCTAACGGTCCGGAAAAAAGAGATACCGATTTTTCATGGCGCGAATTTGTTGAAAGAAACAACGGCGAACTGGTGGGAGCATACGGAAATTTTGTAAACAGGACCCTTGCCTTTTTGGTTAAATACAATGACGGCACGATACCACCCGGAATAATTGAAGATGAAATAAAAGAAAGAATAGATAATATTTATCCGGAAGTCGGCCGGAAAATTGAAGACGGCCGGTTCAAGGACGCACTTGAGGATATTTTCGATTTTGTCCGGTTCGGTAACAGGTACTATGACTCGATGGAGCCGTGGAAGACGAGGTCCGCGGACAAAGATAAGTGCGACAGCACACTTTATAACTGCGTTCAGATTATCGCGAACCTCGCTGTGTTGTTCCAGCCCTTTTTACCCTTTTCTTCGCAAAAAATAGTCAATTGGCTTAATTTGAACAATGAGTGGAAACCTCAATATGTTAAAGAAGGGCAAAAAGTCTCAAGTATTTCAATACTGTTTGAAAGGCTTGATAAAAAAGTAATAGAAGAAGAGAGGAGTAAACTTGGCATAATTTAACGTTTTTTTTACCAAATCTAATCATATTCGATATTTTATTTTTTATGGCGATTAAATAAATTATATTATATGGATATTAATGAAGGTGTTGAATGAAAATCCAATAACGAAAAGCGGAGGTAACGAGTATGAAGGTAATGAAAAAGACAGCCTGTTTAGCGCTATGCATTTGTTTGATCTGCGGATTAACCTGCACTGCTTTCGCCGCCGATGCGATGGATCCGCGCACACTTGCCATGGTGAATAAACCGGCGATAGTTCTCGTACAAACAATATGGACAGCAGACATAACCTGGCACGAATTTGCATTCCGCAGTAATTTTGAAGATGATTTGATTACTGCAATCGAACTGCTCGTGCTGGAAGGAAGTATCCCGAATACGGAAGAAGCCATGTATTCCGCGATGGTTCAGCTTATGATCGGAAACATGGAATATTACGCCTTTTCAACGGGCAACGTCTTTACCGAAACCACCAGCACCGCTGTGGTAGGCACGGGATTCATTGTAACTCCTGACGGCTACATGGTTACAAACGCCCATGTTGTGCATACGGACGAAGAAGACCTGTATATGCAGTTTGCGATGACGGCTCTTAACGAATATGCCATTACCGCGGCAGATTCGTTCACCGCCGAAATGCGGCGTTTAGGTCACCAGATGACGCAAGAGGAATGGGACGGCATTGCGAATGCGTTCTACAGGCTTTTGACACAGAGCATGGAAGTCAATAACCTGCAGACAAGCTACATATGCTTTATGGGCAACGTAACCCCGGGCAGTGATGTTTCGGCGAAGGGAATCTATCTGGATCTGCGCAAGATAGGCGAGCCTATTCCGGGCAAGGATGTCGCGATTCTGAAGATGGATAAAACAAACCTGCCGACCGTCGCGCTCGGTGACGATACGCAGCTTCGCACCGGTGACAGGGTTTATGCGATGGGCTACCCTGCCGTCGCAACTCTGACCGAAGCGCTAAATGTCGCGCAGGCCATTCAGGAGCCCACGCTGACACAGGGATTAATCAGCGCAAAGAAGGAAATGGCCGGAGGCTGGAGTATTTTGCAGACCGACGCGGCAATCCACGCGGGTAATTCCGGCGGGCCGCTGTTCAATGAGGCAGGCGAGGTAATTGGTATCAATACTTTCGGTATGCTCGAACAAGGCGGCGGAACTGCGCCGGGCATGAACTTCGCGATTCCGATAAGTATCGCGAAGCAGTTTCTGAATGAAATCAACGTACAGCCAAGCGAAAGCGATTTTACAAGGCAGTTCAAGGAGGCCAAGGAACTGTTTGACAGTGAAAAATTCGCGGAAGCTCTCAATATACTGCGCACCATAAATGAGATAAATCCGGGATACCCCGTTGTAGCCGATTTGCTGTCCCAGGCCAGCGCAAAGGTCAGTTCGTTCGCACAGGAACCGGCACAGGAAACAACACAGGGAACAACGCAGGAAACAACACAGGAAGCAACGCAGGAAACAGCAGCCGAAGTAATGGTGAAACCAGTTACAGACGAAAAGGGTTCAGCGGTTATAATTTATTGCGGCGCAGTTATAATTCTTCTGCTTGCAGTTATTATTGTATTGTTGCTTACCCGACGGAAAAAGGCCGTACCGGAGAACGTCACCTTTGCCGGACAGCCATACCAGGCTCCCGTTTATCCTGAACCAGGTGCGGAGCAGACACCGCCAGTCACAAAGCAGGCACCGCAAAGCGCAGCACAGACGCCGCCAGTTACAGAACAGGCGCAACCAAGTACAGCACAGACGCCGCCGCAGGAGCATGACGCGCAGTCTAAAAAACCAGGCAGGTTTTGCAGTGAGTGCGGTTCACCACTTTCGCCGAGCGCAAAATTCTGCGAAAATTGCGGCGTAAAACTCCAATGATGGGACAAGGGTGGGACATGGGGACCGTCCGAGACTACTGAAAAAGTCTAAATAAATAATGTAAAATATTCAAGAATATTC
>ERZ773359.512-NODE-512-length-55518-cov-8.635180_pt1 | contig 55518 bp, 59 predicted proteins | sample MGYA00374955_ERZ773359 | MGnify/ENA primary metagenome ERZ773359 (study PRJEB29098, sample SAMN04486028) | biogas fermenter metagenome | study: EMG produced TPA metagenomics assembly of the Biogas fermentation microbial communities from Germany - Plant 4 DNA1... | reverse complement strand
ATGTAAACGAAAAGCTGCTGCAGGCCATTTTGGTCCACAGCAGCTTTTTTTGCAGGTTATTTATTATTCTTTGGAATAATCGTATTCTGCCATACGTTTATAATTTTCATATCTTTCCCTTGCGTGCTCTTCTGCAGTCTTGAACATTTCATCTGCAAGTTCGGGGAAAGTATTTCTCAGCGACGTATAGCGAACTTCGGAATTAATGAATTCCTGGAAGTCTCCAGTGGGTTCCTTGGAATCCAGCTGGAAGGGATTCTTGCCCTCTTTCTTCAATTCCGGGTTATAGCGATACAGATGCCAGTATCCGGACTCAACTGCTCGTTTTTCCTGGTTAATTGTAGTGCCCATACCTGTTCGGATACCATGGTTGATGCAGGGAGAGTAAGCAATGATCAGGGACGGTCCATTATATTTCTCTGCCTCAGTGATGGCGCGAATGGTATGATTCATATTGGCACCCATTGCAATCTGTGCAACATATACATAACCATAGGTCATAGCCATTGCACCCAGATCTTTCTTCCGGATCTTCTTACCGGATGCCGCAAACTTGGCAACAGCAGCAGTTGGTGTGGATTTGGAGGACTGTCCGCCGGTGTTGGAATATACCTCTGTATCCAGAACCAGAATATTCACATCAGCACCGGAAGCCAGAACATGATCCAGTCCGCCGTAGCCAATATCATAAGCCCAGCCGTCTCCGCCGAAGATCCACTGGGAAGGCTTAATCAGGTAATCTTTTCTGTCAAGAATTTCTGCAATAATCTTATTATTCTTATCAGCTTTTTCCTCTATAACTTTCAGCAAGTGATCAGAAGCTGCCCTGGATGCTTCTCCGTCATCAAATGCATCCAGCCAATCCTGGAAAGCTTTCTTAAGCTCTTCCGGGAAGTCGGCTTTAAGTCCTTCCTTCACGTAATCTGCCAATTTCTCGCGAATCTGTTTTGTACCCAGAAGCATACCGTATCCGTACTCGGCATTGTCTTCAAACAGTGAGTTAGCCCAGGCAGGACCTCTTCCTTTTCTGTTGGTTGTATAAGGAATAGAGGGAGCACTTGCACCGTAAATTGAGGAACATCCTGTGGCATTGGCGATCATCATCCGATCCCCGAACAACTGAGTAATCAGCTTGATATAGGGGGTTTCACCGCAGCCGGGGCATGCACCGTGGAACTCAAACAAAGGACTTACAAACTGGCTGCCCTTAAGGGTTGTTTTGGACATTACATCCTTATCGGTAACGGTTGCAGCAAATGCAGCGTTATCAGCTTCCAGTTCAGTCTGCTCATCTGCATCTTTCATTATCAATGCCTTCTTGGGAGCAGGACAAATATCAGCACAGTTGCCGCATCCGGTGCAATCCAGGGGGCTTACCTGGATCCTGTAGTGCAAGCCATCCATGCCTCTGCCTATAGGCTTCTTGGTCTTAAATGTTTCAGGAGCCTTTGCCAGTTCCTCATCATTTAAGAGATAAGGCCTGATGACAGCATGGGGACATACAAAGGAACACTGATTACACTGGATACAATTATCTATCTGCCATTCAGGTATATTAACGGCAATACCGCGTTTTTCATAAGCTGTAGTACCTGTCGGGAAGGTACCGTCTTCCATACCTGCTTCCGTAAAGGTGCTGACCGGCAGTTTGTCGCCTTCCAGTCTGGCCATGGGCTGCTGAATCTTAGTGATAAATTCAGGCTCGTCTGCAGCTTTAACGGGCTCATCATCTTTTGCATCGGCCCAATGCTCAGGAACCTTTATCTCAACCAAAGCATCAATACCCATATCAACAGCTTTGTGATTCATGTCAACAACTTTTTGGCCCTTTCTGCCATAAGCTGCAACTATGGATTCTTTCAGATACTTAACAGCATCATCCAGCGGGATTACATTGGCCAGTTTGAAGAATGCTGACTGCATGATCATGTTGATACGGTTGCCCAGACCAACTTCACCGGCAATCTTAATAGCATCTATTACATAGAATTTAAGTTTCTTCTGAGCAATGGTTCTCTTCATGGCTGCCGGCAGTCTTTCGTCTAACTCTTCTTCAGTCCAGGGGCAGTTCAGTACAAAAGTGCCTCCTTCTTTAATTCCGGCCAATACATCGGTCTGATATATGAAGGATCTGTTGTGGCAGGCAATATAGTCTGCAGAAACTACCAGGTAAGGAGATTTAATCGGCGAGGGTCCGAAACGCAGGTGGGAAACGGTAGTTCCGCCGGATTTCTTACTGTCGTATGAGAAATATCCCTGTGCATACAGGTCTGTGTTATCTCCGATAATCTTAATTGCCTGTTTATTGGCGCCAACTGTACCATCGGAACCCAGTCCCCAGAACTTGCAGCTGATTGTGCCTGTAGGAGTGGTATCTACCATTTCAACTTCTTCCAATGATGTAAAGGTTACGTCATCAACAATACCGACGGTAAAGTTGTCTTTGGGCTGATCTTTCTGCAGATTCCGGAATACGGAAATAATCTGGGAGGGTGTTGTGTCTTTGGAACCCAAACCATAGCGTCCGCCTACTATAACAGGCTTTTTGTCGTGTTTATAGAATACATGGAGTACGTCCTGATAAAGCGGTTCTCCCAGGGAGCCCGGCTCTTTTGTTCTGTCAAGCACAGCAATTTTCTTTGTTGTTTCAGGAAGCACTTTCAGGAAATGCTCTGCAGAGAAGGGACGATACAGGCGAACACGAATGGTGCCTACCTTTTCTCCCTTGCTCATTAGATAATCAATGGTTTCGTCAATGGTGTCGCAGACAGAACCCATGGCAACAATAACATATTCTGCATCCGGCGCACCGTAATAATCAAAAAGCTGGTAATTGCGGCCTGTGATTTTGGCCAGCTCATCCATATAATATGAAACCACTTCAGGTACGGCTGCAAAATATTTATTGGCAGCTTCTCTTCCCTGGAAATAAATGTCGGGGTTCTGAGCGGTACCTTTAACTGTAGGCCTGTTGGGATTAATGGAGCGGTTTCTGAATTCCTTCAGGGCTTCAGAATCCAACAGGGGTTTTACATCTTCATAATCGATAACTTCGATTTTCTGAATCTCGTGAGAAGTACGGAACCCATCAAAGAAGTGCAGGAAGGGTACCCTGGACTTAATAGCGGACAGGTGAGCAACGGCAGCCAGGTCCATAACCTCCTGTACACTGGCGGATGCCAGCAGTGCAAAACCGGTCTGACGGCATGCCATAACATCCTGATGGTCTCCAAAAATAGACAGGGCATGAGCAGCTATTGCTCTGGCACTGACATGGAATACAGCCGGCAGCAATTCTCCGGCAATTTTATACATATTGGGGATCATCAGCAAAAGACCCTGAGATGCAGTATAAGTAGTGGTTAAAGCGCCGGAAACCAGGGAACCATGCACAGTTCCTGCAGCTCCTGCTTCTGACTGCATTTCTACGACCTTAACTTCTTGTCCAAATATATTTTTCTTCCCATGTGCAGCCCATTCATCTACGTTTTCTGCCATATTAGATGATGGTGTAATGGGATAAATGGCGGCAACTTCAGTAAAGGCGTAGGACATATAAGACGCTGCCTGGTTGCCGTCCATGGTTTTAATATTTTTGGCCATTACTTTTCCTCCTCTGATAATTTTAATAAATCATATGTGATTTAAACTCTTACCTTCATGTAAATCATCCATACCTTACCGGACATATATAGTATTTATTTCCAAAGGATGATTATGCATAAGGTACAGCTGGCATAGATCAGCTTAATTCTATTCTAACACATTTTATCACTTTTTGTACCATATGTATAGACAAAATAAGTTAATCACTGTAACAGTCAGCCGGTTAATCCTTGAAAACCTGCTCTACATAAGATTTCAAGTTCTCAAAGCCGATCTCGATTCCTGTCAGCGGGTCCTCAATGCCTTCAAATTCAATGGAAAGAACACCGTTATAATTATTGTTTTTCATTACTTTCAGGCATTGAAGGATGGGTACATTGCCATGACCGATTACGGCGCCCCTTAAGTAATTGCCGCCTCTTGTTTCAAACCATCCCTTACCCGGATTGGGCTCATTTCCGGACTTAACATGGAAGTCTTTTGCATGAACATGGAATGCATGAGGCATTAAGCGGCCTACGGCCTTCTCCGGAGCTTCATCAACACAAAGGAAATTTCCCATATCTACCAATACGCCGAAATTAGGATGATCCACTGCAGTGACCAGCTTTTCTATCCGATCGCTGTCCTGTGCGAATCGTCCATGGTTCTCTACCATGGTCCTGATTCCCAGTTCCTGAGCATATTCCGTAACAGCACGGCAGCCTTTGGCCAGCCTGGGCAATACTGCATCGAAACTGCGTACCCCTTTATAATCTTCAGTAAAACCCCACGCTGCATCATGGCGCATGCCAGGGCTTCCTAATATCTGTGCTACCCTGACTTCTTCCTTAAGCCTTTCAATTTCGGCATCCAAATCTCCGCCGCATCCATTGATAAAATCACCGGCGATGGTGTAATTGGCAACTTCTATGCCAACACGCTCGCACTCTTCCCTTATTTTCGGCGCAAAGGAAACAGGGGTCTCCCCTTCCGGCAGAATGAAGGTGCTGAATTCAATTACATCAAAACCCATTTCTTTGGCCTTGGATATGACATCCAAAAGTGACATTTGACCGCTGCGAACCAGCCTGTGAAAACTGTAAGAACTGACGCCCAACTTCATGTGAACTTCCCCCTTCGCTTAATTCAAATTGGAATTGCAAAAATCATTCAGCTGTTATTGTTATTATTTTCATAATAAATGCTGTAAAATTAAATTTTTATTTGTGAATAAATACCTGAAACAATTATAGCATATCGGAGTCACCGACTCAATTAAAGAAATCGCATAAAAGACAGAATTAAGGGCTTAGAAATAAGTTTAAAAATTAATTGAAAATAATTATCAATTATATGTTTCAGCCATATAAACAAGGTTATAAATATAATGCTCGATAATGAGAGCTAGTTTGATAACCCAACTCAATCCTTGTGAACCATTCACAAAGACCCCCTTATTCATATACCTGTTAGCTTGCATATTACCCTCCGGGATAAACCGGAGGGTCTTTTTTAAGCTGATGCCGATAAAGTCTCTTCACCTTTAAGCGCCAGGTACACATTTGCAAAGCTTGTGCTGATATAAGGCGCCAGCCACAGAACTCCGATCCCCAAAGTAAAGGCTGAAAGAATTGCCCAGCCCATAAAACTTAAATACATAATAAAAATATCCAGCTTATAACCCTGGGTCATCATTTTGCTTTTCTCAATTGCTTCCATAACTCCGATATCAGGATTATCAGCTAAAATATGAAATGCCATGGAATACCTGAGAGCCGCAACGATTCCGGGAATAATAAAAAGCAGGGACCAAAGAAAAATAAAAAGACCGGTGAGGAAGTGCAGTCCAAAAGCCTTCATAATATATTTGAAGCCGTCAAACAAGGTATTGAGATCAAACTGCTGCCCCCTGGCCAGTCTGAGAAAGGCCATAGTAAAACCCAAAACAAGAGCAGGAACAATAAAAAGGGCAAGGATGATATTGACTATTGGAATTGGTACTGTGATGGAGGAAATTAGCACCATTATTAATGTCATAATTGCCGCCATTCCCCAATTGCCTTTTAGATCCCTTTTAGCCTTTTCCTTGTATCCGATTCGATTAAAAGCTGCCACCCGTAACCCCCCATTTATTTTAAAATAATATTTTGTTTAATTTATTATATCGTAATTTGAACAGTTCCGACAATTAACTGACTTTCAAATAATTAAAAAATCATTAGGATCAAAGGTATGGTAAATATGGAAAGAAGAGTGGATATGCTGATTATCCTTGATGAAAACACGGCATCTCCGCCGTATTTTTCAGCAAAGATGGCTGTATTGGCTGCCGCCGGCATGGCTGACAGAATAACTGAAACCTGAAGCACCTCTTCGGGAAGCCGGAACAAGCGGAACAGACCGTAAAAAACCAGCGGAAGAAAAATCAACCGGATAAAACTGCCCGCATAAATTTCCTTGCCTTTAAACAGTTCCCTGAAAGGAATGGCTGCCAATAAACTGCCTACAATTAACATAGACAAAGGAGAAGTCATTGAGCCTACCATTTCCGCTGCCCTGAAGACCTGCACCGGCAGTTTAATCTGCGAAAGGAAAAGCACCATGCCAACAGCTACGGAAATGGTAACGGGATGGATGACAATCTCCTTCAAAACACTCCTGTCAGTCTTCCCGGTAAATACCATTACACCATAAGACAGGACGAGAATATTAAACGGTATAACATACAGGGCACCATAAAAAATTCCCTTGCTGCCAAAGACGCTTTGCAGAACCGGGAAACCCATAAAGCCGCAATTTGAAAACACTGTAATGAATTTTAGCACCTTTCGGACTCTTTCAGGAAAACGGCTATAAAGAAACTTGGCCATAAACATGGCAGATAAATGTATAAATAAAGATGAGCCGAATACCAGGGCTGCATTCTTAAGCATCTCCATCGAAAAATCAAAATTAAACGAAGATATTACAAGCAAGGGCTGGGTTATCTGCAAAAGCAGGGTTGACAATTTGCCTATCATATCTTCAGTAATAATGTTCCGTTTTCTTGCATAAAAGCCCACTAACATGATTAAAAACAATATAATAACCTGATTAACAACAACCGAACTCTCCATATACAAGCTCCCCAAACCATGAATATTTTCTTGCACAACAAATTATAGTATAACATATATATGGACTTTAAGTAATCACAGAAAAATACCCGGGATTAAGAGAATAATGAGACCAATGTTAATCAGAAGAAAATTCTTGATTGATATGGAAAAGGTATCCTTTTTGCTTTGCCGTTCCAAAAAAACAGATGTATTCCTGTATACAGGGAAGATCAGAAATAGTTCCGGAATTACTGTTATCGGCAGGACGCCCGATATAATCAATAAAAGGATATCTAAAAATGCAATAACATATAGAGCCTGAAACAGAGCCAAAGCCTTTTTTCTGCCTATATACAAGGGCAGCGTATAGCGGTGGTTTTCATAGTCTTCTTCCATATCGCAAATGTTATTGGCCAGCATAATATTGGAAATACCCATGAAGGCAGGCAGGGATACCAGAAATAATATAGCGATTTCCTCCAGGTTCACATGAAAATATAATACTCCGTTTTTAAGAAAAAGCTCCATTATATCCAGATCTGTAATGTGAATATATACAGACAGGAACAGTATAACAAACCCCATAAAAAAACCGGAAAAAAATTCTCCCAGGGGAATCCGGGAAATGGGAACAGGACCGAAAGTGTAGAAAATACCCACTCCGAAGGAAATGATTCCTATAATCAAAACGATGAGGGAAGTTCTCAGGTACAAAAAAATGCCGAAAAGAACCGCCAAAACCAAAAGAATCAGAATAACAGCAACAACATGAGACTCGCTCAGGTTATCCCTGACTATGGCATTATGCTGCTCATAACCAAAGCCTTCCTTCTTTTTTGCCTTTTTATAATCCATATAATTATTGATTGCAGTGGTAGTCATGTCAAAGCACAGGAGAGATATGAGCATCAGAAGGAAATTCTCCCACTTAAGCTGCCTGTAGCGATAATAGGTAAAAACAGTCCCTAATAAAAAAGGGTTCATGCTTGCTGCCTTTGTCTTTATTTCCACCAATTTTAAAAAGCTCTTGATCCCCAACTTTAATACCTGCCTTCTTTGCATTTTCCCTTTATCCCGCAAAGCCGGTTTTTATGTCTCTGTCCTTCAATCGCCGGATTCCTTCAGCTCAGCTTCCTGAATTCCTAAAAACATCTTAGGTGATATCTTTATAGTCCAGTACAGAGCCAGCGCTGCCATAACCCCAATATAAACAATGGCAGCGTAAGCACCTCCTGATAATCCGCTAAGGAAGGTCAGAGGGAAATTCAGAATAAAGTGAGCAAGGAATGCATAAAACAGGAATTGATATTTCCTGTTTGAAAGCCCATAGAAAACCAGCAAAGAAAACCCAATGTGCAGGGCCATGGCAAATACTCTTTCTATGCCTGCCAGCAGAAATAAAACAGGCTGAGTTTCCGTGAGGACTTTAACTGCCTGTGACACGGCGTCATCCATGCCGCCTGACGTATTTATTATTCCAAAATTAATCATTGCTATGAAAATCAGATTGCCTATGTAAGTCACGCCCACTAAAATAACGGCTTCAAAACCTCCATGCCCGATACCAAAGGCAACGGCATTTTTCCAGTCACCTTTCTTTTTAAGAAACAGCTTATAGGCAAGGGCACGGCCTCCTTCTTCGAACAAGGCTGCAGTGAAGGCAAGATACAATCCGTACAGGACCAGCCTGATGCTGCCGTTTATCGGATCCCTTCCGAACAATATGGGGTTAAAAATCTGCATAAGGGGGATTCGAAGAATGAGCTGAAAAATCAAAAATGTGGCTGCGCCAAGAAGTACGGTAACTGCCGACACCTGATACTTCCTGCAAAACCAAACCGCCAGCACTATGGGCAGTATTAAGGAAAGCATCAGGGTAATTACAGAAAATATAATTGCAGGGGTGGATACCACAGAAAAACCTCCTCAAATATATATTTGCTTTTGCCTAACTTCTATGCTTTACGTTTATTTTCCTTCTTTCGTCCCGGAAGAATAAGAATACTTTTTACCTGGCCCGGCAGAACTTCAATTTGCCTTCCATATGGTCAATAAACTGCCTGGCCGTCCGCGGAGAACGCCCATTATAAAACATTTCCCATTTTACGGCTTCCGCCTTCAGCTCATCCGGATCAATATTCAGGCGGCGCTGTCTGGCCAGTCCTTCAACAATTTTTAAATATGTCTCCTTATCCGGAAGCGAGAATGTGACAGTTATGCCGAATCGGTCAGAGAGGGACAGCTTTTCCTGCATGGTATCCTGGCTGCTGACTTCGTCACTCAGTGATCGTTCGCTGAAATATTCCTTTATTAGGTGACGCCTGTTGGAAGTAGCATAAATAACCACATTCCGGGGCTTCGCCTCTATACCTCCTTCCAATACGGATTTTAATTCCCGGTATGAGGTTTCATCGCTTTCAAAAGAAAGATCATCTATGAAAAGTATGAAGTTTAAGCCGCGTTTCTGAAGGACTTCCATAATTTTCGGCAGGTTATTCAGGTGGTATTTCGAAACCTCCACCAGACGGAGTCTGCAGGAGGCATACTCATTTAAAATGGCCTTGACAGAAGCCGATTTCCCTGTTCCCCTGTCGCCGTAAAGCAGAATGTTATTGCAGGGAAGCCCTTTGACAAACTGAAGGGTGTTTTGAATAACCAAAGAGCGCTCTCTTTCGTAACCAATTAAATCCTTAAGCCGAATGGGATCAGGCTTTTCCACCCCTTCGAGAAACCCTTCGTGATCATTTGTCTGAACCCACCGAAATGCTCTGAATCTGTTGAAAATTCCGCAGCCTTGCTGATAATAGTACTCATTAAGAAGGCGGGTTTCCTGCCCCCAGCATTCAGAGCTGTATAATCTTCTTATTATATACGAATCAACATGTCTTAACCCGTTATCATCCAATATGCTAAAACCCATTTCATTATAAGGCCTTAATTCCCAATTTGGCAGTTCATTAATCTCCGTCCTGGCTTTTATGATATCCCGGAGAAAGATCCCGTCAAGACGGAACACGGAATGGAGGTGGAGCAAATCGCTTTTTACAATATTAAGAAGGCCTTCCGGTATATCAGCATATTCTCCCCTTTCGCAGGCCATTGAAAATACATTTTCATCGGCTAAAATCAAATTTATCAGATGATTCTTCCACAGATCGCCGGAGAATTCTCCGTTAAATCCATACCGCTGAATCAGCATGGATAAGACCTGATGATAAGAGTCCATTAGCTCTTCAGCCTTTGAGCTTTGATCAATTAATAATCGAATCAGGGATGAATACTTGTTTACAATTTCATCTTTTACAACACCTGTGTATATGGTGATTTTCGCCAGCGATGCCGGTAAGCTGCTCAGCATGTAGGTATCCATTTCTTTCATTGCAGATGCTTTCCCCTTGAATAAATAATGCTTATAATTTTAAACAGAGTAATTTAAAAGAATTATATCACAAACCGGCCTCAAAGTTTGCATTATTACCAAAACTCAGACAAAACCTTTTCAACTTCATCCGGGCTTTTTACACAAATATAATGCTTCCATTCTGCCGGGTACTCATCCAAATACCGTTTATGAAGAAAACGATCATCAAGAAGCAAGACAAAACCCCGGTCTTCCTCCGTACGAATAACCCTTCCGGCTGCCTGCATTACCCGGTTCAGGCCCGGAAGCATATAGGCATATTCAAATCCTGAACCTCTGTTTTCCTGATAGTAGCGGGAGATTAAATCCCTTTCCGCCGATATCTGGGGCAGGCCTACTCCTACAATAACTGCCCCGGACAACCGCTCCCCGGTCAGATCAATGCCTTCCGAAAAAATGCCGCCCATGACTGCGAAGGCTGTCATTCTTTCTGCAGGAAGGGCATGGAATTCATTCAAAAATTCTTCCCTTTCTCTGTCGTCCATGTTTCTTTTCTGTACAATTACCTTGTCATCCGGCCACATATTCAGATATACATCCAGTACATTTTTAAGGTATTGATATGAAGGAAAAAATACCAGGTAATTGCCGACCCTCATTTTGGTTGCAGCCCTTATATACCTTGCAACCTCTTCATAGCTTTCTTCCCTGTCCCTGTACCTGGTGGATATATTGCCGGCTATCATCAGACAAAGGTTCTCAGCCGGAAAGGGAGAAGGAAAGCTGACTGCCCGGTCCTCGTCCCTGCCGCCTAAAGTTTCCTTATAAAAATACAGGGGCTGCAGGGTTCCGGAAAAGAATACGGCACTGCGGTTTTTCTCATAGGACTTCCGAAGAAGAAAGGATGGATCCGCGCAAAGAAGCTTAATTTCAACATCACTGCCTGAGCGAACCAGATGCACCAGATAGCGATCATCGAAAAGATCTGCCACTGCCAGAAAACTGCGGCAATCATATAATAGGTCGGTCATCTCCCTGGAAGGGCTTTGCCGGCCGCTAAGCAAACAGGCTTCCAGCTCCTCGGCAAATGTTCTTACCAGTTTCAAAAAATCAGTCGGAAAAGCAGCCAAACGAGCATCATAGCTTTTTTCAAAGCTTTTCCTTATGGCAATAAACCATTTATTGAGAGCGGAGAAAGCCTGATAGAGCTCAGGAGCAGACTGCTTCCACTGTTTTCTGTGCTCTATAAAAGCCTGCTTGTTAAGGCTGGCAGAGAACATGTCCCGAGCCCTTTCCGGCAGGTTATGGGCTTCGTCTATCAATAAAACATAATCTCCCTGGGAATCAAAGAAACGGCGAAGATAAGCCCTGGGGTCAAATACGTGATTATAATCGCAGATAACTGCATCCGCCCATAAAGCGATATCCAAAGCATATTCAAATGGGCAGACATGATGTTTCGCTGCATATTTCAGCACAATTTCCCGGGTGATAATATCTTCATTTTTTAAAATATCCATAATAGCAGCATTCACCCTGTCATAATGCCCCCTTGCGTAAGTACAAGCTTCAGGGTTGCAGTCGGGGATATTCAAAAAACAGATTTTGTCCCTGGCAGTTAAGGTTAGGCTGCGAAAACACAGCCCTTTTTCTTTCATCAGCCGGATAGTATCTTCTGCCACCTGCCTGGTTACAGTTTTGGCAGTAAGGTAAAAAATTTTCTCTCCCATGCCTTCAGCCATAGCTTTTACTGCAGGAAAAAGAACGGAAATGGTTTTACCCACTCCCGTCGGTGCCTGAACAAAAATCAGTCTTTTATACCTTATTGCCTTATATACTTCTGCTGCCAGCCGGCGCTGACCTTTTCTGTATTGGGGGAAGGGAAACGCCAAATCCTGTATGTATCTGTCCCTGACTTTTCTGTGGCTTAAGGTCATATCCACCCACTTGGCATATTCATTGACTATACCTGTAAAATACTCATTCAGTTCCTCAAAGGAGTATTCCTTTAAAAACTGCTTTACTTCAAAATCCGCTTCAGGGGTTCTCCGGCAATAGGTAAGGCGAATGCATATGTACGGGGCCTGGTTTTGACTTAAATACATCCAGCCGTAGCATTTGGCCTGAGCCCAGTGTAAGCCGCTGAAGTTTTCGTCAATCAGATCCAGGGGCATAGATGTGGTCTTAATTTCATCTATTATTACCCTTTCGTCTTCCTGGATTATGCCGTCTGCAATGCCTTCCACCAATATAGAGAATGATTCACGCTCTTCAGTGACTGCCAGACGGACCTCCGACCGGTAATTCTCCCCTGCCTCCTCCTGCAGTTTCCGGTGTAACAAAGTCCCCTGCTGCATAGCCTTAGTATCCGCGGCAGCAAGGCAGATATCCCCTGAACGCATGAGGAATTCAATCATATTGCGGACCGATATTCTGATTTGAGGTTTAGCTCTGTCTGTCATGCAAAATTCCCATTCCGGAAAACAGGTACCTGCTGCCCGTCTTTGGTCTCTCCGTCTATTTCCAGATCTTCCGTGCCAAACATAAAGTCCACATGCACCAGGGAATCATTGATTCCGGCTTCAATGAGCTCTTCTTCTGTCATGGACTCGCTGCCTTTAAGGCAAACCGGGTAAGCCTTTCCAAGAGCCAGGTGGCAGGAAGCATTTTCGTCAAACAAGGTATTGAAGAATAAAATATTCATATTGGATATGGGCGAATTATAGGGGACCAGGGCAATTTCGCCCAGGTATCCGGCGCCTTCATCGGTTTCCAAAAGCTGTTTTAAAGTTTCACTGCCCTTCTCAGCCGTAAAATCCACAACTCTGCCGTCCTTGAAGGTAAGTGAAAAGCCGTCTATTAAATTGCCGTTATAGTTTAAGGGCATGGAGCTGACCACTTTACCGTTAACCCCTTTCCGGAAGGGAGCGGTAAAAATTTCCTCTGTCGGCATGTTTGCAATAAATTCAACACCGTCAGCAGTATAGTCCGATCCTCCCATCCAGATATGTCCGTCAGGAAGTTCTACTTTTAAATCAGTCCCCAGTTTATTCCGTATGTGAACCCGCTTAAGCTCCAGCTGGTTTAATCTGTCAATGTTTTCAGCAAGTGTTGCCTTATGTGCGTTCCAGGCTTCTACCGGATCCGGCAGATCGGCACGAACTGATTTTAAAATGGCTTCCCACAGCCTTCCCACGGCTTCTTCCTGAGATAATTCCGGGAATACCTTCTTTGCCCAGGCATCGGTAGGTATGGACGCAACACACCAGCTGTTTTCATTGCTCATAAGTCGTTTCCGGTATTCGTTAAGCCCCATTGAGTTTGCCTTGTTGGCCCTTGAAATCCGCTTTGGATCCACATCTTTCATCAGCTCAGGATCAGATGCGGATATGCTTAAAAAGGCAGCACCTTTTTCTGCATATGATAGGTAGAATTCCTTCTTCCAATCGGGGAATTCATCGAACACCTCGTCGGGGGCCAGCATATAGCGGGTTTTGGCCAGTATTTCATCATTCCAGCTCACTGCCACATCCCTGGCACCTTCCTTATAAGCTGTTTCCGCAACTATTCTGACAAATTCTGCATCCTCTACAGGGGCGTTGATGACCAGGGTCTGGCCCGGCTGAATATTTACTCCTGTTTTCACCAGCAATCTTGCATATTTTTTTAATATTTCTTTCTGCATAACTTTCTTCCTTCTTTCCGATTTATTTAATCTTATTAATCATTCTCGTTTAAGTTTTTAATATATCAATGCTGCATTTAAATTTCCGGGAATAATAACATTATAACATATTTGGATTTTAAGCAATAAACGATGATGTTTTTATGCTTAAACTGATGTATAATTTTAGTATCAACTCTGTATTTGCAGTTTTGCTTGAAATGTCTATGCCTAATTATAAATCCATTTAAAAACTATGGAAAAGGAGACAGGATAATGAACATCAAACCATGTCGTGAAAAGTGGAAGGGCACTATGACAGACAGGGAGCGTTTCAACCGTCAGATGAACTATCAGTCTGTTGATCGCTGCTTCAATATGGAATTTGGATACTGGCTTGAGAACTTCAAGCTGTGGCCTATCTTTTACGAAAACAATATAACAAATAACGAGGAAGCTCACAGATTCTTCAATTTTGACCGCTTTGAGGTGATTCACGGCGCAATCTGGATGAATCCGCCATTTCCAGACAAAGTGGTCGATGAAACAGACAGTACTCTTATACTGATGAATGCAGACGGCCTTTTAGCAGAGGTGCCAAAAGACGGTCACGATACCATTCCTCATTACATAAAGGCAACCATAGTAACTCCCGATGATTGGAAACGCTGCAAGGAAGAGCGGTTCCGCCTGGATGATCCGGAACGGATTGTGGATATTGAGAAGCTTAAAAAACTTCACCCTGATGACCGTACCTATCCTCTGGGCGTGCACTGCGGCTCAATGATCGGCAAAATCCGTGACATGCTGACCTTTGAAGGACTTGCATATGCCATCTATGATTACCCGGATATGGTAGAAGATATGGTAGAAACCTGCTGCCAATTGGTAGAGCATTTCCTCGATCAGGTGCTGCCTCATTTCGACTTCGATTTTGCTTCCGGCTGGGAAGATATCTGCTTTAAAAACGGCCCCATAGTATCTGTGCCCTTCTTCCGGGATGTTGTCGTACCCAGATATAAACGTATAAATAAAAAGCTGAAAGCTTACGGCATAGATCTCTGGTATACAGACTGCGACGGGGATGTTCGTCCTCTGCTTCCCTATTTCCTAGAAGGCGGCATCAACTGCCTGTTCCCCTTTGAGGTCAACAGCTGCAGCCATCCCGGAGAACTGCTGGATCAATATGAAGGTCGGCTGCGCATTATGGGAGGTGTGGACAAAATTCAACTGGGCAAAGGCCCTGAAGCCATTAAGGCATATCTTGAAACCCTGGTTCCATATGTAGAAAGAGGCGGATATATTCCCTTTTGCGACCACAGATGCCCGCCGAATGTAAAGCCCGAAGACTATCTCTATTACCTTGATTTGAAGGAAAAAATGTTCGGCATGAAGTAAATCCGAACCCGGCCTGCTTGCAGGCCGCTCCTTTTATGACTGATCCGGCAGGGCCTCTGATTGTTCTGCCGGCGGCTGAGTCAGGTCAGATTCCTGTGCAGATTCCCCGGCAGGATCCGGGGTCTGACTGGGTCTGTCCTTAACCCCTACATAGATAATACCGGCAATCGGCCTGTAGTAATGATCATCCAGAAGCTCCGTTTCAACCACCTTGCCGTCCTCAATATATTCCCTGTAAACCCGTACCTTATACCCGTTTCTGGGCGGTACATAGGTATATTTTTCGTCCTTATAGGTTACATACCTGCCGTCTGCATCCTGACGTATCTCCGGCGGAGGAGGCGCAACAGTTTCATATTCCTCAGTCCGGATTCTTATGGTGCGGCCGTTTGGAAGAGGCTCGCCATATATCTGAAAATATACTTTTTTGTTGGCATAGAAGGTTTTGAAATAAACCGGAGAGTCCTTGGTATTCCTTACCTTTATGTCTATCTCAGGATAAGGCAGGTTCACGGTGGTGTCCAACCCCTTTTTGATATAGGAAACCGGGAAAGAATGCCTTTTATATTCTATCACCTCCAGACCGGCACGGATGGCAGCATTATACAAGGTTGTTGAAGTTTGTGACACTCCGCCGCCGATGGCGGGCTGCAGGCTTTTATCCGCCGTTATCATATTTGCCGCCTTATAACCCTTTTCAGCTGTTCTTTCCCCTACTACACCATTAAAGGACAGTACCTCTCCGGGCTGAAGCACCAGTCCGTTAAACTGTGAAGCCGCAAGAACTACATTATTTGTGCGGTCCGGGGGACTGCCTGAAAGATCTGTGCCAAAGGAAACCAGAAGTTCAGTTTTTCCTTCAAAATCTGAAGCGAAAACCTGCGGTTCCACTGCATCCAACTCCAGTTGAATGGAAAAATTAAATTCACCTTTTGAAAGCCTGTCTTCTATTTCTTCCAGAACCTTATTTGTGTCCAGTTTATAGCCCGGTTTCTCCCTTGTGATCTGAAACATTTCTTCCCTGTCCGGATCAAAGGATAAAACCGCATCCACCGGCTCTTTGTTCAAAAGCCCTGCAATCTCCTGCAATTTTGAGGATACCCCCTGGGTGTTATATGACAATTCAGTATACAGATAGACCGGATTCTGCCGCAGGTTATAGATGTTCCGTATACGGGAAAACAACCCCCCTTCCCGGCCTATTTGGTAAGCTTCATCCACTACCTGCTTTCTGTTTGAAGATAATTGCAGATCGTAATGGTCGATTAACCATTCCTGTTCCTCGTGTATTAAACGAATCTTAACATCCTTCTCCCGGTTCTCCCAAAGTGAGTTTAAAAGTTCCAGGGCTTGATTTTTGGTAAGCCCTCCTACAGAAGTGTCATCAATATAAATGGACTCATAAATAAATTCATGATTCAGATTCCTGTTGTATAAATGAACAGCCGCAAAAAACAAGACAGCAGCTGCCGACAAAATGAATAATATGTATCCAACTGATCTTTTATTTTTGGTTCTTTTTCCTGCCACCTATTCCTTTCCTCCCTGCCAGTGCCTCAATTTACTGCCATATTTCTTATTTTCATTATTACCTTTTTACCCTGTTTTTTCTATATTTACACAAGATTTAATGCCTGCATTTCCTTTGAAGTCTTGTGCTTAACTTGCAATATCGGGAATTTTGCTATATAATTTTAGCAAAGTTGCGCATTCTTAAAAAGAGACAGTTCCATTATTTTGTACGGGAGGTAATGAATATGGCTTTTTCTGTGGCTTTGCAGGTTTATTCGGTCAGGGATTATGCCGAAAGAGATCTGAAAAGTACTTTACAGAAGATCAAAAAAATGGGCTATGACGGCGTTGAATTTGCAGGCCTTTATGGACATACAGCATCAGAAGTAAAACAAATGGTTGAGGAAATCGGATTGATTCCTATTTCAGCTCATGTACCATTGGATGAAATGCTCTCCGATCCTGACAAGGTAATCAGTGAATACGCCCATATCGGATGCAAATACATAGCAGTACCCTATCTGCCGGAAGACCGCAGACCCGGTACCGAAGGTTTTCAACAAACTATCAAAGATATTGAAATGCTTGGCAATATTACTCATAAATACGGCATACAGCTGCTTTACCATAATCACGATTTTGAATTCCAGAAAATTGACGGGGAATATGCGCTTGACGTACTTTATCAGTCGGTACCAAGCGAGCTCTTAAAAACTGAAATCGATACATGCTGGGTTAACGTGGCAGGCGTGGATCCGGCTGAATACGTAAAAAAATATTCAGATCGTGCCCCCGTTGTTCATTTAAAAGATTTTGTCATGGGTAAAAGTGAAAAACCTGATAAAATGTATGAACTTATCGGTATCGATTCAGATAAAAAAGAAGAAGAGGAGGAAGAAGAAGTCTTCGGCTTCAGACCGTTAGGGCATGGCATTCAAAACTTCCCCGCCATTCTCACTGCAGCTGAAGAAGCAGGAGCAGAGTGGCTTATAGTGGAACAAGACAAACCCTCTATGGGAAAAACTTCAATGGAATGTGCGGATATAAGTCGTCAATACCTTAAAGGCATAGGTATTTAATAAATAGCAGGATAAGTTATAGTACATAAAAAATTAACGGTTTCCGGCAGAAGGAAACCGTTTTGTCTTTTGTTCTTTATTCAACAAACTTCATTATACCGAATTTGGCCGGCATATGGAACTGTATTTTCCCTGTGGGCTTCCAGGCGGAATACTCGTCAGAACCGTCAGCCGGACGGTCAATGCGATAGAGGTTTATCCTCCATTCATCGCCCGGTTTGGGCGGGTTGTTAGGCCCGGTAATAAGCTCTGACATGGGAATTGCCATCTCCGCAGACCACCAGTTTTCTTCCCTGTTGTCCACAATGGCTGTGTCAATGGTTTTATTAACTCTTGCAAAGGTAAGGATTTCACCTTTTAAATTATTATGTATTGCATAATGCAGCAAAGTATTTAGGGGACTCAGCTCGATTTCAATATAGGTCTTTAAATCAGAATCGTCATCGATGAAAATTTCCACCACTTCTTCATCATAGATGGGATCATTGTAATTGGTATATTTTGCGTTTATATAATCATCTTCACAGTGGAAGGCTACATATAGATATTCGTCATCCCACAGGAGTTTGCTCCACGTTTTCTGCTTAGGAGCGCCCCCGGTAACCGTCTCCACCAGATAGACCTTCTCGGCCTGATCCCACTGGGGTTTAAATACATTCCCGTCAATTTTCAGCGGGACGTCTGTTTTCCTGCAATTATATTTCTCCATAAATACACCGCCTTATCCTTTGATTTATTCCTAATCTGACATGTTATTAGTATTCGACCCGCACAAATAATATCCTCCTTGCCATATGGAATTCCTCATGCTATAATGAAAAACAAATAATAGCTAGGGGAGCTGCGGCTGAGAGGGATTTTTATAAATCCGACCCTTTGAACCTGTAGGACAATACCTGCGTAGGGAAGCTTAACTGAATGTATAACATTTCGGTTATTCAAACATGAAAGCTTCTTTCATGTTTTTTACTTGTCCCGAATCCTTCCTAGCTATTGTTTCAATCAACCAATCAGGAGGGATTTTTAAATGTCCGAATTCATATCCAATATGTTTCAACCATTAGCAGAACTTACTCCGGCTACCATAGCCATTCTTAGCCTGTTAATCATAGTCGGTGTCGGAGGCATAATCTTTATCCGCAAGAGCAAAAATGTTCAATTTACCACCAAAATGCTGGTCTATGCAAGTGTCAGCATTGCATTGGCCTTTGTACTTTCCTATATCCGCCTCTTCCGCATGCCTCAGGGCGGAAGCATTACACCTGCAAGCATGCTGCCTGTAATTATCTTTGCCTATATATTCGGCCCTGTCCCGGGAGTTATCACCGGAATGGCCTATGGTTTTCTGCAATATATACAGGATGCATATGTGGTTCATTGGGCACAGTTCCTGTTTGACTATCCCATTGCCTTCGGAATGCTGGGTCTGGCCGGCCTTTACAGGAAAAATCTGCCTGTAGCAATCTTTATTGCCATTTTCGGCAGATTCATTATGCATTTTCTGACCGGAGTTCTTTTCTTTGCAGAATATGCAGGGGATCAGAATGCGGCTGTTTATTCCCTGGTCTACAACGGTTCTTATCTGGCAGTGGAATTTGTGGTTTGCCTTGTAATTTCCCTGCTGTCTCAGATGAATGCCGCTGTAAAACGCCTGCAGAATACCCTGTCCGGCCGATAAACATTTATTGCTGAAATCATTTTTACAGGGTATTCACAAAGGCGGAAGACGCAGGTGATAAGGGAACGCTTTTTAGATAACAATAGCCAATGCTTCTGGCAGGTATTGGATCCTTTAAAGGCACCTCATGGAGGATGCCGTTTTGAAGGTAGTCCTGAGAAAACTCGCGGATCACGCATGCCAGGCCTAAATTAATTTTTGCAAACTCCAGCAGTAATTCATGGGAACCCAGTTCAATTTCCGGTACCAATGGTACCCCCCTGGACTGAAACCATTTCTCTACATACTGTCTGGAGTTTGATTTATTTTCCAGCAGAATCAGCGGATAATCAGTTATCTGCCATACATCAAGAGACTCTCTGTCTTTCAGCTTTTCATGGAACTCTGCCCCGCAAACAAAAACATCATGGACTGTCATGCATTCTTCTACAACAAAATCCGCTTCTTTCACAGGCAGGTTAACAAGCCCCAAATCGATATCTCCCGATTTGATCATCTCACACAGTTCAGGTGTGGTCCGATTGATAATGCGCAGTTTGATTCCCGGATACTCCCTGTGAAATTTTTCCAAATAGGGGAGGAGATAATAGCGGGATATAGTGTCCCCCACTCCCAGCTTAAGCTCTCCCACAAGCAAGCCTCTTGCCTCATAAAGCTTTTTTTCACCTGCACGAATGAGATTCAGGGCGGCACTGACATGTTCATAAAGCAGCCTGCCGTCCTTAGTAAGGGAAACGCCCTTCGGCGTTCGTGCAAAGAGACGCAGACCCAGCTCTTCCTCCAGGTTGGAAATTGCCTGGCTGACGGCTGGCTGGGTCATATAGAGTTTTTTTGCCGCAGATGAAAAACTCATGGATTCCACAACCTGACAAAAGATTTGATACCTGTCCAATTTTACTGTTAACATAAGCTCACCTTATGCCTATTATTATGTTTGGTTATTTTACTTATACCATAAAAAGATGTATACTACAATTGTGGAATTATGGTAATACAAAAAATAAATTCAAAATTCATTCTAAGCCGACAGAAAGCAAGGAAAAAGGAGACATGTTATGGAAAGAATGGTAGGAACTGTAGCACGGGGAATTCGCACTCCCATTATCAACAAGGGGGACAACCTGGAACAGCTTGTGCCGGAGTGCGTTTTGAAGGCATCTGAGGCAGAAGGTTTTGCCATAGGGGACAGGGATATTATTGCTATAACGGAATCGGTCGTGGGACGCGCTCAGGGCAACTATGCAAGCGTAGATGCCATAGCAGAGGATATTCGTTCAAAATATGGTGAAGATACAATCGGTCTGGTCTTTCCCATACTCAGCCGCAACCGGTTTGGCACCTGTCTTAAAGGCATAGCCAAGGGAGCCGCCGAAAAAATTGTTTTATTGTTAAGTTACCCTGCTGATGAAGTGGGAAATCATCTGATCGATCCGGACCTGCTGGATGAAAAAAATATAAATCCCTGGTCTGATGTACTGACCAAAGAAGAATTTATTTATTATTTCGGAACTCCCAAACATCCTTTTACCGGGGTTAATTATATAGAATATTATGAATCCATTGTGGAGGAGACGGGCAGGAAATGCGAAATCATTTTTTCCAATAACCCTCTTACCATACTGGAATACACTAAAAGCATATTGATTTGTGATATTCACACAAGGGCCAAAACCAGACGAATCCTTAATGCCAACGGGGCTGATAAAGTCTACGGTCTGGAAGACATTCTTACAGCTCCAATAGACGGCAATGGTTACAACGAAGAATACGGTCTGCTGGGATCCAATAAGGCAACCGAAAACGAAGTGAAACTCTTTCCGCGGGACTGCCAGGCTCTGGTAGAAAAAATACAAGCGGTAATGAAGAAAAAAACAGGGAAGAATGTAGAAGTAATGGTATATGGCGACGGTGCCTTCAAGGACCCGGTGGGAAAAATTTGGGAATTGGCTGACCCTGTGGTTTCTCCGGCATATACAAAGGGTTTGGAAGGAACGCCAAATGAAGTAAAACTGAAGTACCTGGCTGACAATTATTTCGGTCATTTAAGAGGAGAAGAACAAAAAAAAGCCATTGCAGACTATATTAAGAACAAGAGTCCTGACCTTAAGGGAAGCATGGCCTCCCAAGGCACTACTCCCCGCCGGCTCACCGATTTAATCGGATCTCTCGCTGACCTGATATCCGGCAGCGGGGATAAGGGTACACCTGTTGTTTATATACAAGGCTACTTTGATAATTTTACCAAGTAAGACAGCGGTTTATCTTCTTAACTGATTAACCATGCCCCACATTTCATCCGCTGCATGAATACTCCTTGCGTTGATTTGGTATGCCCGCTGAGTAATCAGCATTTCGGTCAGTTCTTTCGTCATATCAACTGCCGAACTTTCCAAACAGCCCTGGAGTATTTTGCTGTCATTGATCAGGGTGATATCTGCCAAAGCTTCCTGATCTTCTAAGGTATAATAATTATCGCCCACACTAAAAAGCATGCTTTTGTCAGTTACATCGAACAGCGCTATCATACCTGCTGCAACAGGTTGTCCTGTCTCATCAGATATGGTAATAATGCCCCTTTCATCAACGGTTATATTCTCTTTGCTGCCAAAATGAACAGCCTCATCTGAAAAAGAATACCAAATCAGCAAATTACCCTGACTGTCAACCAGATTGCCATTTGCATCTATTGAAAAGGCTCCGTCCCTGGTAAGATAAACATTCCCTTCAGGATCCTGCACTCCGAAAAAACCCCGGCCTTGAATGGCCAAATCCAGCGGGTTTGATGTTTCCTGCAAATTGCCCTGTTCAAACCGCCGCATTAATGTTTTTACCCTGCTTCCTGTACCTGTTTCTATGGGCTTTTCTCTTGCCTCAGAGGTTAAGGGAACGCCCCTGACAGGGGCCCTGTCGTATATGAGATCGGCAAAATTTACTTTCAAAGGTTTATATCCGGTAGTCTGGACATTTGAAATGTTATGGGCAACGGCATCCATCTTTCTCTGCATGCTGTCCAGGCCTGTACGCCCTGTTTGCAATATCCTGTTCATCCGACTGCCTCCTCTTATAATCGTCCAACTTCATTTACAGCCTTGCCTAAAGTTTCATCAACAGATTGCAGAACTCTTTGATTGGATTCAAAACTTCTTGAGATTTCGATCATCTTTACCAGTTCATCAAGGGCATTTACATTTGAACCCTCCAGAAAACCCTGCCTCAGGGAAAAGTTATTGGCTGCCTCTGCCTCTCCTGCCTTTAATGTGTATAAATTATCGCCGATTTTCTGCAGATTCTGCAGGTCGGCAAAGGTTACTATGCCAAGGGTTGCATAACTGCCTTCCTGTGTCAGTATCCCGCCCCGGGCATCTGCGGTGAAGTCTTCAGTACCCAGATAAATGGGTTCCCCCTCACTGCCTAAGACCAGGAGGCCTTCTTTGGTGACCAGTTCTCCCCAGGCATTCAGACGAAAACTGCCATCCCTTGTATAGACATGTTCTCCATTTGGAAGCTGAACCGTAAAAAAGCCTTCTCCGTCTATAGCAAAGTCCAGCGGCCTTCCCGTCTCTTTTAAAATGCCCTGTTCAAAATTGATATAGGAGTCATCTACGGAAATGCCAAAGTGCATGCTTCCAATGGAAGTCAGCCGATTTCCCGGATCATTTGCCCTGTTCAGAACACTTTTTTCAAATGAGGCGGAAGCAATAATAGCTTGCTGCTTAAAGGAATTGGTCTCTATATTGGAAAGGTTATTTGAAACGCTTTCCTGACGCTTTTCCTGCACAATCATTCCCATTGCACTGGTGTATAAGGATCGTATCACTTTCTTCAACTCCTTAATTGTCTGAAATTGCTTTTATTTCATCTTCATATATCATGCCCATGGCCCTGGCCCGGGTCTCAATTTCCAAGGGAGAAAGATCAGGGGCGGAAAAAGAATTTATGAACAGCAGGGTAAAGAGTATTCCTATGCCTATACCCATAATGAACCTGCCGTCAGTTATGATCACCTTAAATCTTTTAATAATTTTCGTATTGATTGTACTTCCCCCCTGTTCTCGTTTAATAAAACAAGACTGTGATCATCTTCAGCACGGCCGCTGCCCTGTTGTATTTCAGCGACCTGGAGTAAAACCTTATCCAGCTTGTCTTCTACGGAAGCCAGCCTGGCCTGCATTTCATAAGTGATTGCTGCCAGCTCAACAGAGCCGTCTCTGTCTTCCCTTTTATCCTCCAGTATTTGATTAAAGCTTTCTCCTCTTTTTTCTATATTCTCCTTTTTTATTAAATATCCTCCATAAATAACCAGCAATAAGCCTATGACAGATAAAAACCAGATCATCACTACATCCTTCCTATGCGTTTTCCATTAGCCTCCTCAATTTTCCCAGGATTTGTCCGTGAATCTGTGAAACCCTGGGCAGGGTCACCCCAAGAACTTCTGCAATCTCTCTTAAGGTAAGCTCTTCCTCATAGTAAAGGTTTAATACCAGCTGCTCTCTTTCAGTCAGCTTTTCTACTGCCTGAGCCAGGATCTCCTTCCTTTCCTTCTCCAGAACTCTCTCATCCGGTGCCGGGGTCTCCTTGTCCTCTATAATATCCATGAGCTTATACTCTCCTTCCTGTCCGGCAAACAAAACATCCTCCAGAGAATACTGGGAAAGATAATGAATATTATCCTGAATTTCATACAGCTCTTCCCGGGTAACTGACATAGCCCGGCAGATTTCCTCTGCTGCAGGCTCCCTTTGAAGTTTCTGCTGCAGTTCGTTCTGTACCCGATAGTATTCATTGATCCTGTCCATCTTTCCTCGGGAAAGCCTGCCGTTTTTCCTCAACTCGTCAATGATAGAACCTTTGATCCGCCACTTGGCAAAGTGTTCAAAAGGAACTCCTTTTTTGGCATCATAGCGTTTATAAGCTTCAATCAAGCCCAATACGCCTATATGAAGCAGGTCTTCCCTTTCATATTCCGTCTGCTTCAGATTGATCCGGCTTACAATTCTTTTGATTAGAGGAATATGCTCAATTATTACAGATTCCAGCTCTTGTTTCTGCTCATACGTATTCATCATTGACTGTCCTTTTGCCTGTATTAAAGGTATACTTTCTTGAGCCGCTCATAAACCTGTTCCATGGAGTAAATGCGGCTGCTGCTTTGCTCCTTCATAACAGCCTCTGCTATTTCATTTATTTCTTTTTCATCAGCTTGTTTATCTGCCAAAGCACCGTTTATAATACAGCCCAGGTTTTTCAGAGGCTTATTTAAAAAAGCCCCAGAGGTGCTGTGCAGTCTGTCATAGGCATCCATTCCCGAGGGAAAATCGGGGCAGCGGTCAATCACTACCCTGACATCCTTGCTCAGGTTGCACTGCTCCATAACTTTAACAAGCCGGTAGGCATCAGCTAAATCAGAAGGTCCGGGAGGGGTGATCAGAATAACTTTCTGGGAAAAGGAGATAAGGGACAAGGTGTTTAAATTAATTTCCCCGCCGGCATCTGCCAGGATTATATCAACATCATTTAACTTAAGAAACTTATCTGCGAAAGCTTCTGACAGGCAGTAATCGAATAAGAGGATTTTTATTCCTTCATAATCTATATCTATTACGTCCGTATCCGAAACGGACCGGAGGCTTCCGTTAAACAGCCATGGCGGCAATTCCTGGCGGCAGGACGGCTTGGCAACAGAGGGCCGGGGAAGCATGAGAAGGGGCTTCCTGCCCTTCTTTTTAAGTGCAGCGGCTAAATCCATCAAAAAATCTGTTTTTACAATGCCCTTTCTGCCGGAAACAAGGGCATAGATCTCAATTGCATTTCTGTTCTCACCTTTAAGAAGGCCGGTTTCCTTTCTCACCATCTCCCGCAATAGTTCTGCCTGATCCAATTATGCATCCACCCCCATGAAAAGATATTCCAGAAGGTTCTCCATAGAGGCATTTTTTATATCTTCGGGAACAATCTGCCCGGTAGTAAGATAGCAAAGAGGCTTTCCTGAATAATAACTTATATTGAGTATACTGCCGTAGCACTGGGTCTCATCGAGTTTTGTCAGCAGAACATAATCGTATCCGATTTCTTTATAGTTTTTCAATATGAGCTCTAAGTCCATCCTGCGTGTGGCGGCGCTTACAACCAGAATATTGCTCCTGTCAGGAATGGGACGCAGAAGATTCTTAGTCTCCTGTAATTGTTCTTTAGCCCTGGAGTTTCTTCCCGTGGAGTCAATCAAAATCCGGTCGCAGTCCTTCAGGCGTTTCATGGCTTTGGCCATTTCCTCTTCAGTGGTTACAACCTCCAAAGGTATATGAAGTATATCAGCATAGGTTTTCAACTGCTCCACTGCTCCGATTCGAAAGGTATCCATGGTAACAAGCCCGACTTTTTTTCTGTTCTTCAATGCTTCAAGTGCGGCAAGCTTGGCAATGGTTGTGGTCTTGCCCACGCCGGTTGGTCCGATAAAGGCCCATACCCTTTTACCGGTTTTCTCTATATCAGCAAGGCTTCCCTTAAGACGGTTTTTAAAATAACCGCCGATTCTCTGCAGGGTCAGTGGTTGGTTTTCCGGCTTCCTGCAGAAACGGAAAAAATCCTTCATGATATCATCGTCCAGATCCATTCTTTCAAAATGCTGTTTTATCATGGAACTGAACCTTTCTTCACCTGCACTGCTTTTTTTCTTCTCCTCCATCAGAAGGCTTACCATCTCTTTTAATTCCCGTACTTCCTTTTCCAGCTCCCGACTGCGGGAACCGGCAGAAGACGGATAGCCTGATGGAGCCTGAGCTGCAGCAGTTACCTCCAGTACCTTTTTTTTGAAAAGATTTTTTATGCCTTTCTTCCGTATCCACCGGCTGCTTATAATAACTGCATCCCTTCCCAGTTCATATCGTATGAGGGTCATGGCTTCATTCATGTCTTTTGCCAAATACCTTTTAATTGTCATGTAAATTCACCATCCCCACTGCCTCGATTTCAACTGAATTAGGCACTTCATTCAAGGACAGCACAGCCAGTTGAGGAAAGGCCATTTCAATCATCCGCTTGAAGGGCGCCCTGATTTTGGGAGATACCAGAATGACCGGTTTAATCTGAGTCATGGACAGATTCTCAAGAAGCCCGTGGATTTCTTCCAGGATTTTTGTGTTAATGCTGGGTTCAATGGCCGGGAAGGAGCCTTGAAAAGATACCTGAATATTATCAGCAATATGCTTTTCCAGTGAAGGGTGAATTGTAATAACCTGCAGCGTATTTTTTTCGTTCAGATAAGGCTGAACAATGGTTCTGCTTAAGGAGAATCTCACATATTCGGTCAGCATCTCCAGGTTCTTTGTGCTTCCCGCATAGTCTGCCAGCGTCTCCAGAATGCTTACCAGATCCTTAATCGGCACATTTTCCCTTAATAGGTTTTGCAGCACCTTTTGAATTTCACCCAGAGACATTAGATTCGGAACCAGCTCTTCGATCACTGCACTGTAATCTTCCCTTAATGCATCAATCATCTGTTTCACTTCCTGCCTGCCTATGAGTTCATGGCTGTGAGTCTTTATTATTTCTCCCAGATGAGTGACCAAAACAGTGGCGGCATCCACCACTGTGCAGCCTTTCAGCTCCGCCTCATCCCTGTCCCTTTCTTCTATCCATAAGGCAGGAAGTCCAAATGCAGGCTCAACAGCAGGAATTCCTTTAAGATCTATCTCTTCGCCGGCAGGGTTCATAGCCAGCAGATGCCTTGGCATGACTTCACCTCCGGCCACCGCAATGCCCTTAATCTTTATTATGTATTCATTGGTTTTTAACTGTAAATTATCGCGAATTCGGATAGAGTGAACTATGAGCCCCATCTCCAGGGCACACTGTCTTTTGATGCGGGATATCCTTTCCAATAAATCACCGCCGGCATCTTCGTCTGCAAGCTCAATCAGTCCGTAACCCAGCTCCACCTCAAGGGTTTCCACCTGCCGGAATTCCAATCGGCTCTCAGGTTCAAGCTGCGAAGCAGCAGAAGAACGTTCCTCAGCGGCGGCAATCTGCTCCCGCACTTCTTTATTTTTTTCCTCCTTATGCATGAAATAGGCACCTGCGCCACAGCCGGCTGACAGTATCAAAAAGGGAATTGTGGGCAAACCCGGTGTCATTCCCAGAATTAATATGACAACTGAAGCGATGGCCATTACCTTGGGAAAGGCAAATAACTGACGGCCAAGATCTGTGCCAAAATTCTCATCTGATGCAGACCGGGTTACCAGAATTCCCGCAGCAACTGATATCATAAGGGAAGGAATCTGGCTGACCAGCCCATCGCCTATGGTTAAGAGGGCGAATTTAGAAAGGGCGTCCATAATCGGATAACCTTGCTGGAGAACATAGATGGCAATTCCTCCGATAAAGTTAATAAGGGTGATAATGATACCGGCAATGGCATCGCCCTTGACAAACTTCATGGCTCCATCCATAGCTCCGTAGAAATCCGCCTCTTTCTGCAACCTCTGTCTTCTTAACTTTGCTTCCTCTTCGCTGATTGCCCCGGTGTTTAAATCGGCATCTATGCTCATTTGCTTGCCGGGCAGGGCATCCAGAGTAAATCTTGCGGATACTTCCGAAACCCTGCCGGAACCGTTGGTAATTACAATAAGCTGAATAACTACGATAATGACAAAGATGATGGCTCCTACTATGTAGTTATCTCCTGTGGCAAAAACACCAAAGGATTCCACTACTTTGCCTGCATAACCCTTACTCAGAATAAGCCGGGTGGAAGAAATGTTAAGCCCCAGGCGAAACAGGGTTGTTACCAGCAGGAGGGTTGGAAAAACCGAGAATTGCAGCACTTCCTTGGTAAACATGGACAAAAGCAATACCACCACGGACAGGGTAATATTAATGGTCAGAAGCATATCAAGCACACCGGCGGGTATGGGCAGTATGATCAGGGTGATTATGCCCAGCACGCCGAAGGCTGTTAATACGTCCAAATAATCAGCCGGTTTTAAATAATGTTCCTTTGTTCTCACTGACATTCCTGTCTCATCCTTATCTTGCTCATCATCTTGTCATAAGCGTCCCGGGCCGGGCCTTGCTATACGGTCCTTCCCTCCATACGATAAACAATAGCCAGCACTTCTGCCACAGCCTGGTATAATTCCAGCGGAATCTCCTGTCCAACCTGGCCTTTTTGATACAAGGCCCTGGCAAGGAGCTTGTTTTCAATGACGGGAATCTTTTCCTCTTCTGCTATCCGGCGTATTTTCCCAGCCAGATAGTCTGCTCCTTTGGCCAGTACCACAGGAGCATCATGAGTTGATTCATCATATTTTAAGGCCACGGCAAAATGGGTGGGGTTGGTTACTACTACTGTGGAATCCGGCACCTGGGAGATCATGCGGCTCATAGCCAGCTGCCGCTGCTTCTGCCTCCTTAAGGACCTTAGCTGCGGGTCCCCCTCCATTTCCTTTATTTCTTCCTTGACTTCCTCCCTGGTCATTCTCAAATTCTTAAGGAAATTATAGCGCTGAACCATATAATCTAGGACAGCCAGTATAAAGAGGCTTATCCCCACCCTTGTCATCAGGCCGAGGATAAAATCTTTTACAAGGGGAAACACACCATGAATGCTGCGGTGAGCTGCATATAAAATGTCCCGATGGTTGTCCCGGATGTAAGACCAGGAAATATAGCTTACCAGAATCAGCTTCAAAAAATTTTTCACAAGGTCCAGCAGGGCCTTCCTGGAAAAGATGTTTTTAAATCCCTCTATTGGGTTTAATCTTTTCAGATCGGGCTTAAGGGGGTCAGCGGACCGGATAAAGCCTGTCTGCATAAGATTGGCCAATACCCCTATGACCATCACTCCGGCCATGGCCGGAAGAACCACTTGCAGAAAGATGAGGGAATCCTGAAGAAATATGGAGATCATATTTCCCAGAGTCACCGTTCTCGACAGGCCGTTTTCCAATGAATGCCGCAGGTACCTGTGAAGTGCTGAAAAAACATGCTGGCTTACCATATGACCCATTATTATAAGTAATATCAGGGTAACGGCTGAGCTTAAGTCGGTGCTTTTTGCAACCTGTCCCTTTTTTCGTGCATCGGCCTTTCTCTTGGGCGTAGCCTCCTCTGTCTTCTCTCCTGCTGCAAAAGCCATGGCCAGAGGTATATCCTGCATAAAGTCATTAAGCCGGTAGGGCAGAATTTCAATCACCCTGACAATTGACTGAATTATGACTGGTAAGAGGACAATGGCGGCTAAAATACCCACAAGCATTTTGAGCGGCAGATTCAACATTAAAAGGTTAATCTGAGGAACGGACTTGGATAGTACGCCCATTACCACATCTACCAATAAGACAATTACAATAATGGGCAAGGCTATTTCGAAAGCAATCAAAAATGTCCCCGAAAACAACTCAACGATTTTCCAGATATCAAGCTGCTTAAGTCCAAACTCTGTCAAAGGCACCAGTTCAAAACTCTGACTTATTCCGTATATTAAGTAGTGATGGCCGCTCAGCCCATAGAATAAAGCTATTCCAATCCAGTAATACAGATTTCCGAACAGGGATACCCGGCTGCCGGTCATTGGATCAAAAACTGCTGCCATGGAAAAGCCTATCTGAAAATCCATCATCTGGCCTGCAATCTGAATCCCTATAAATATCAGATTCACCACATAGCCCAGAGCCAGGCCAAACAAAACTTCCTTTGCCGCCAGGATGCCGAATCGGATTAAAGATTCATCCGCCGATAATTCATAGGGCACCGCAATATACAGAATATATGCAAGCAAAAGGCAAAGACCTGTCTTCAAAAAGCCTGGAATGCCCCGGAGGCTGAAAAAAGGGGTTGCCGCAAGAAAGCAGAAAATCCTGAGCAAAATTAAAATATAAATCGCAAATCCGTCAAGACTGAAACTCACCGCGCTTGTCACCTAATTCACTATATTGGAGATATATGAGAATATCCGGTTGGTGAAGCTGATTAATGTATTCATCATAAAGGAACCGGCCAGTATCAGAACCAGAAAAACTGCCAGTATTTTAGGCACAAATGTCAGAGTTTGCTCCTGGATCTGGGTAGTTGCCTGAAATATGCTTATAACCAGACCAACTATCAGAGCCGCAATCAATGCAGGTGCGGCTATGAGCATGGCAGTGGTCAGTCCGTCTCCTATAATATCCATAATTACTTCCTGATTTATGGCCTTCACCTTCTCCCATATCCAATTCTTTTTTATGCAAAACCTTCCACCAGGGATTTCACTATTAAATGCCATCCGTCCACCAGGACAAATAATAATATTTTAAAGGGCAGGGAAATTGTAACAGGAGGCAGCATGAACATACCCATGGACATAAGGATGCCGGCCACCACCATATCTATTACTATAAAAGGGATGTACAGCAGAAATCCGATTGTAAAAGCGGTTTTAAGCTCGCTGATTACAAAAGCCGGAATCAGAGTTGACATGGATACGTCCATCCTGTCTTCGGGCAGCTCTTGCCCGGAAATATTTACAAAAAGGGCCAGATCCTTTTCTCTGGTTTGCCTGAGCATAAACTCCTTCAAAGGCCTGGTTCCGGCTTCTACAGCCTCTTCCTGGCTAATGGTTCCCTCCAGATACGGATTGACGGCAGTGTCGATAATCTGTCCTGCTGCGGGGGACATAATAAAGATGGTAAGAAAAAGGGCCAATCCTATCAATATCTGGTTAGGCGGAGTCTGCTGTGTTGAAAGAGCATTCCTGAGCAGTGAAAACACAACAATTATCCTGGTAAAGGAAGTAAGCAGGGTAATAATAGACGGAGCCAGTGTTAAAACCGTCAGCAGCAATAGTATCTGTATACTGCTTACCCACTGTGACGGTTCTTCCTCTGTGCCGAAATCAATGCTTATATTAGGTATAGGCAGAGTTTCAGGTGCTGCCGATACGTTTTTCGGATACCAGGTAAATAAAATTATAAGTAACAGGACTATGCAAGCTGTTTTTCTATTCATGTAAGTTATCCCTCTGCACCCATCTGGCTATTGTACTTTTCCATATATCCGGGTAATGGCTCTGCTCTTTTCCGGATAAATACTCTTTCACTTCTTCTGGTTCCAGGGTCTTTATATGAGAAATACTGTTTTCACCGACCCCTAAAACCATATATTCATTAAAAATTTTCACAATACATAAAAACATCCCATTATGTATAGGAATGCGCTCCAATACCCTTATTCCATTTGGGGCATTCTGCCTGCCGTTTAAGTATCTGTTGGTCAGCCTGAGGCTTATGACAGCCAGTAAAATTACCAGAGGAAGGGCCAGCAGAAGCTTCAGAGCACTGAAAATTAAATCTGTATTCATTATTCAATGTTTCCTCGTTTCCCTTATTGAACTAAAAAATCCGTTATGTAGATGTCTGTCACAATTTTTTCAGAAAACAGCCGGTTCACCTTATCCTGAATTTCATTTTTTAAACTTTTCGAGTTTTCAATGGGAAGGATATCCTTTACACTTTTGCTTCTGAAAATCTCAAGGAGAGTATCCCTGATCTGTACCTCTTTTTCGCTGATGGATTTTTCATCCCCCCGAAGGTTATATCCAAGTGCAAGCTCTACCTTCAGATAGCGGGATTCATCTTTGAGGTTAACAATTATTTCGTCCAGGGAATAAGTGAAATTCGTGGTGCCTGAGCGCTGTTCTTCAGCAAAAATATAGGTATTGGTAAAAAAAGAAAATGCTATAAAAGCTATAACCAGGGTTATGAGCGGAATAATGAAATAAGTACGGAAATAATACCCGGTTCTGACTTTAGCTGCTTGTCTCAACAGCATCGCCCCCTTCCAGTGAAACTTCGATTAGTATATTAACCCTGCGGTTTTGCGCTTTGTTCTCTGCAGTGTCATTTGGCGCAACAGGCCGGTATTCCCCATAGCCTGCTGCCGACAGCCTTTCCGGTGCTACATTTTTCTCCTCTGCAAAATAGCGCAGTACCGTAGTAGCCCTGGCCGCAGACAGCTCCCAGTTGGTGGGATATTTAGATTTGCTTATAGGCACCGTATCCGTATGGCCTTCTATAATGATATTGTTATCAAATGCTGAAATCAGCTTTGTCAGTTTGTCCAGCAGGAGCTTGCTTTCATCCTTCAGATCGGCCATTCCGGGGTCAAAAAGAATGCTTTCGTTAATATCAATGATAACTCCCCTCCGATCCATCCTTAGCCTGACTTCCGCTTCCAGGTCTTCTTCCTCAACAAAACTCTGAACAATGCCGTAAACTCTTTTAATTTCCTCATTCAGTATGGCAATACCGTCTTGTGTCTCCTTAAAACGGGCATTGTCCTGATCTTCAGGCGGTAAATCCTGAGACGGAATTATAGGCCCGATAGGCCCGTCCGGGTATTCATCAAACATAGTAGGGCCGCTTTGCCCGGTTAAAGCCATTTGCAGAGAGACGGCAATTTCTTTGAATCTTTCCGCATCAATACTGGAGAAAGTATACAGCAGAACGAAAAATGTAAATAAAAGGGTAACCAAATCCGCATAGGTCGTCAGCCAGTTCCCCGAACTTTCTTCACTACCTGTCTGCCTCCGCCTTCTACTCATTTTCAATCACCATTTCCGCTTTTTCCGCAAGTTCAATTCTCTTCTGCCGCTCTTTCGGAGACAGGTATGCCATAAGCTTTTCTTCCACTATCCTGGGATTGACTCCTGACTGAAGGGCCAGCACTCCGTCTATTATCATTTCCATAGCGAATAACTCCTCGTCGGTTTGAGTTCGCAGATTGTTGGCGATAGGAATAAATACCAGATTGGCAAGCAGGGTGCCATAGAATGTTGTTATCAGGGCTGTTGCCATACCTGCCCCTATAGCAGCTATATCCTCCAGATTGCTTAACATGATAATCAGGCCGATCAAAGTACCTACCATGCCAAATGCGGGGGCTAAATTACCCCAGGTTCGAAATAGGTTTTCCCCATGTTTGTGCCTTTCCTCCACCGCATCTATTTCCAGTTTCATAATCTCATCGATTGTTTCCGGTTCCACTCCGTCCACCACCATCTGCAGCCCTTTTTGCAGGAAATGATCGTCAATTAAAGCGATGTCATCTTCCAGAGACAGCAGGCCCTCTTTCCTGGCCTTTCTGGCAAGATCGGTAAAAAGAACTACCAGATCACCCTTAGAGTGACTAGACTCTACAAAAAGTTTTTTCAGAACGGCGGGAATGGTTTTAATATATCTAAAAGGATAGCAGATAAACAGAGCCGCCAGGGAACCGCATAATGTTATAAGTATGGAGGATATGCTCCAGAACATCTGCAGGTTTCCGCCGTCCATGAAAATTGCATAGGCTACCAGTACTAATCCGATAATAAAAGAAAACAGCGGCAGCGTATTTTTTTTCATTCCGTCATTCCTCCATTGGCAGAGTGGATGGCCTTACGATAGGCCATCACCTTATCTGCGACTTCTTCAGCTGATTCACCGACCCTAAGCTTTTTCCCGTTTGTCAATGTAATTATGGTATCATGATGTTCTTCCACCTGTTCTATTAATTCCGGATTAAGATAGAAGGAACTGCCTTTCAGGGTTGTCAGCTTAATCATTTTATTTTCTCCTGTCCCTTATTATCTCTTCAGGTTAATCAGTTCCAGCAGCATCTCATCGGATGTGGTAATTATTCTGGAATTGGCCTGGTAGGCCCTGCTGGTTATAATCATCTCCGTAAACTCATTTGCCAGATCCACATTGGACATTTCCAGATTACCCTGACGCAAAATCCCCAGGCCGTTTCCGGCAGGGTTTCCATATTGGGGCTGACCGGTATTGTTAGAAATCCCGTAGGTATTGCCCCCGAGTTTCTCAAGGCCGTTAGTATTGGGGAAAGTTGCCAGTGCCACCCTGCCTAAAGTATATCTTTCGCCGTTATCATAGATAGCGGTTATGAGTCCGCTTCCGTCAATATAAAAGGTTTCCAGCCTGTATGTGTCTGCTCCGTCGAAAATTTCATCCGGAATGGTAAGCATCTCAAGATTGCTTCCGTCCGCCTCTATGTTAGGAGGATTCGTCTGAAGGGGCATTCCATTTGCATCGAAGTTGGATATACCAAGAATATAAAAGCCCTCTCCATTTACCAGATTTCCGTTATAGTCCTTATAAAAAACCCCGTCCCGTGTATATCTTTTGGATACACCCGCAGGATCCTCAGATATTACAAAGAAGCCTTCACCTTCAATTGCCAGATCCAAATCCCTGCCCGTAGGCTGCATGGCTCCACCCTCAAACAGAGTATCTATAGCCGCTACTGATACACCTTGCCCTATCTGCTGAGGATTAATGCCTCCCCGCCCGTTGGTGACAGGTGCCTGTGCCCGTACCTGTGTCTGGCTGAATGTGTCATGAAATCTTACACGGCTTGATTTATATGAAGTGGTGCTTACATTTGCAATGTTGTTGCCTATAACATCCATTTTCGTCTGGTTGCTTCTCATCCCGGCAACTCCAGAATACATTGAACGCATCATAATTTATTTCCTCCTGTTTTTTAGTTTTGCCGCATCAGTCAGTCAGCGGCCTGACGGCCTCCTATAACAGGTCCGGCCGTAATTATTTGATAATTACCGCACTGTCAATATTTGTGAAAACATCTTCCTTGCTGTTTTTCGGATCCACAGCAGTAATTAAAGTACGGTTCTTAATGCTTGCTATAAATGCTATGTCCTTATACAGGATTAAGGAATCTCTGGCCCCCTTTGCACGGGCCCTGTCCATGGCATCGCTTAACTGCTTCATATCACTTGCGTTTAAGGATATGTTTCTCTCCATCAGACGCCTGCCGGCATGACTGGAAATTTTTATTGAACCCTCCGCCTTTTGCAGGGTCTGACTCAAAACATCTTTAAACCTGTCTCCGCTGTTAATCCCAGAGGCATTTAAGCCTTGTTCCGGTCTTTGTATTGGTGGAACGATCCTGTTATTAATCCGAAAAGACATTTTACACCTCCCCGTCAGGCAGCATTTCTCCTGTTGGCTCTCCTCCGATTTCCTCTATCTGATATAATTTGTAGCGGGAATCATTGACAATTACGGAAATTTCGCCGTTTTGCAAATTGATCCTTTCCACCACTCCCCGGAATTCATGGATTCCGTCGTTAATAGTTACAGTCTTGCCTACCAGTTGGCTTCCATATTGCAGAACCTGGAGGTACATCATCTCAGTAATGCTGTTGTTGAGATTCTGAATCTGCTCCAAGGCGGCAAATTGCGCCAGCTGGGCAATATACTCAGTATTGTTTCCTCCGCTTAGCGGATCTTGATATTGAAGCTGAGCTGCCAGGATTTTCAGAAAGTCATTCTTTCCCAGCTGAGTTTGAGGTATCCGCGCATTTTCCCCTGCGGCAGAAAGGGTATGTATATTGGAAACATTCATCCGTATCCTCCCTCCTTTTCTTCTATGCCAGCAAATCCAAAGAACTGCCTGTTAATCCGTAATGACTTCTGATGTGCATCAGCCGGTGCGTCTGTCTGTCCTTTGCTTTTTCTTTTCCGGAGGCTTGTCCGGACATTCTTTGCCGTGGATTTCCCTCCTCAAATAAACCGTGCCTTCTGCCTTTTTCCTGCTCCTGATGGTCAGACTGAAGTGCAATGTCCACTTCATTTAATATGATATTCAGATGTTTAAGCCTTTCTTTCAAGTCTGGGAGCTGACTCTCCATGACTTCCTTGGCAGACAGGGTTTCTACCAGAATCTCACCTGAAAGATTGCCGTTTTTTATTTGAAACCTGATTTCCAGCTCCCCTAGTTTCTCAGGCTTTAGCTGCACCTTTAAGCTGGAGCGGGAGTCGTCTTCCAATACAGTAACTTCGTCTTTTATTCTTGATGCAATAACATCAAGGTTTTCCACCCTGTTATTTCTTTGCCCATTCTCTGCATCCACCGGACTTGACCGGGTTTCCGCAGGTGTCTTTTCCTGTATATGCGGCTGTGCAGTTATCTTTTCATATCTCTTTGTTTCTTCAGCAGATATCTCACCCCGGCTTTCTGCCTCTTCAGGCAGCCCCATTTCCCGCTTATGTACTTCCGTTTCTATACCTGATGCAGTTTCCTGTAAACCGGCTTCTCCTGATGTCCCTGCCTGTTGGTTTGCCTTTAAGGAAATCTTGTCCTGATACTCGGCAGCAAAGCCGCTTACTGTCTCCATCTTTCCATTCTGAATGCCGGCCTTTATGCTGACTTTTTCTTTGTCTATAATACCGGCTTCATCAATGTTTCCCTTTGGAATGTCTGTCTTAACGGCAGAAGCAGCAACCAAGGGCTGTTTTGGGGTCTTATCCGCCATATCGGCTGTGCCTGTATTTACCAGATCCACGGAAGGATTCAGATCCGGCCTTTCTCCAAGCTCCCCTGTCCCTTCTGGTGAAAACTCACCGTTAACCGCCTGCAGATTTATTTCAGGATTTTCCAAATTCAATATATAACCTTCCGTTTGAACCCGGCTACCGCTAAAGATCAGTTCTGCTGCCTGAAGCCCGTCTGCCAGGTCATTTAAGTTTCGACCGGTACTCTGGTCTGTCTGAATACTTACCGGCATATTCATAATAGAAAGTATGTTTTCCACCAGCTCCTGAAAGCCAATTTCCGGAATATCTGCCTCATAGCCGTCCTTTCTGACTTTTTGCCGGCTGCCTGCCGCCTTCATTACCTGTATTGGCTCCTGAATACATATCTTCATCCTGATCACCTCCTCTCCTTAATGCCTTTGCGTATTTATTTTCTCATATAGGAATACAAGGCCAGCTCATCGATTATTTTTTGCTCTGCTTTATTCATTTCGTAATTAAAAGCACGGAATGCCTTCTCCTTATGCTTCTCCATTATCTTTCTGTCTTTTTGCGCCGACAGCAGTTTTTGTTTTTTGGCCTCCATTGCTCTTTTAGCTTCAAGAACCAGCCTTTTTTGTATCTCCGTCTTTTTTTGAAGATGGTGAATATACTGATACCTGCTTTTGAGTTCGCCGACAGTAAGCTTTGCCCTGATGGCAGTTTGGGAAGAAACAGCCTTATCCAGCCTTTTTTCATAGTCATTTAAGATATTTTTTTGTTTTTCATATTCCTCCCGTTTTTCCATAAATTCCTGCTGCTCTTTGTTCTCGATTCCTTTGCGATAATCCAGTATCTGTTCCATAGAATATTTAAAACCTTTCATACTCTCACCTTACTTCAGCCCAGAATTTCACGCATCTGCTTCAGTGTTTCTTCCATATCCACTCTTTCATGAATGTCCTGCCTTAAAAATCTATTTATGGGATCATTCAGCGCTATGGCCCGGTCGATCCTGGGATTGGAACCTTCTGCATAGGCGCCGATATCAATCAGATCTGCTGATTTCTCATAAGTTGCCATGATATTTCTCATCTCACCGGCCAGTTCATCCTGTTCCTCAGTTACAATGTCTTTAGCCAGACGGCTGATGCTTTTTAGAATATCAATAGCCGGAAAATGGTTCTGTTCCGCCAGTTTTCTGGAAAGCACAATATGACCGTCAAGGATTCCCCTTACTGCATCGGATATGGGTTCATTCATGTCGTCTCCGTCTACCAGCACTGTATAGAAAGCCGTTATTGAACCATGCTCCGATGTGCCGGATCTTTCCAGCAGTTTGGGAAGTTCAGCGAAAACAGAGGGGGTATACCCTTTTGTAGCAGGCGGTTCCCCAATTGCCAGTCCCACTTCCCGTCTTGCCATGGCAAACCGGGTTACTGAATCCATCATGAACATTACCTTTTTGCCCTTATCCCTGAAATATTCTGCAATGGTGGCAGCCACATATGCCCCCTTCAGCCGGATAAGGGCAGGCTGATCGGATGTGGCACATACAACAATTGAATTTTTCATGCCCTCCGGGCCTAAATCTTTTTCAATAAAGTCTCGAACTTCCCGTCCCCTTTCCCCGATAAGGGCAATCACATTTATGTCAGCCTCGCAGTGCCTGCTGATCATGCCCATAAGGGTGCTTTTTCCCACCCCGCTTCCAGCAAATATACCTATTCTCTGACCTTCGCCGCAGGTTAACAGGCCATCAATGGCTTTTATGCCTGTAGGCATAATCCGGTGAATTCTCTCCCTTTTTAATGGATTAGGCGGGGTGCGCTCTACGGAATAATTTTCAGCGGTTGTACAGGCAGGGGTTCCTTCCATATGTCTGCCAAGCCCGTCCAGAACATGTCCCAGCAGGTAATCTCCTACCTGCACAGTCAGGACCTTGCCCGTGGGAATTACCTTGCAGCCCGGACCTACTCCGTTTATGTCACCAAGAGGCATAAGAAGCACCTCATTGCCTTTGAAACCTACAACTTCAGCCAGAACTGCATGTGACTCTTCTCCATTAAGTAAAATTTTGCATACTTCGCCCACAAACCCTTTAATGCCCTGAACAATGATAGTCAGACCGATTATCTGGGTTACTCTGCCGGCAAGGGTATACGGCCTGATCTTTTTCAGATGTTCGAGACACCTATTAAAATCAAATTCATAATTTAAGTTCAGTTCCATTTACAGATCCATACCTTTTAAAGCTTTTATTATATTATCGAGCTGGTGATTGATTTCCAGATTAATAACCTGTTTATCTGTTTCGATAATACATCCGGGCTCCTGGACAGAAGAATCTTCAATAAATACAAATTTAGCATTGGGACAGACATTCTCCAGCTGACTGCTGTGGACTTTAAAAACCGGTATATATTTTTCAGGGCAGCGTATAATAACCTGTTCCTTTTCAGAAGACTGCTTCAAAACCTCTCTTGACATCCTTACCAGACTTTCTTCCTGGATATCAATTTGATAGTGGAGGATTTTCTCCGCTATGGCAGCAGCCAGCTCTATAATCTCATGCCCTGTTCTGTCTATGTACTCCCTGGACTGCCTGTGAGCCTCTTTCAGTAAAGCTTTTGCATTCTCTTTTATTACTTCCGCCTCTTTTAAAGATTCTTCATAGCCGGCCTGATAGCCGCTTTCATAGCCTTCCCAATAGCCTGCCTCCTTTGCCTCCTCTTTGAGGAGCCGGACTTCTTCTTCAGCGCCGGCAATAAGGCTCCTGGCTTTCCTTTCTGCCTCCCGGATAAGCTTGTCCATGCTGGTTTTGGTGCGGCGGATTTCCTCTTCAATATGCCGGTTTGGGTTATGCTCTCCTTCCCTTTCCATCTTAAGTTCTATAGGAGAAACCGGAATTTTCAGAAAGCCTCCGCTGATATCCACCTGGTCCCTTTTAATCAGCTTATGGGATAATGACATTTTCCCCACCTCTGGCTATTATGATCTCATTGGCTTCATCCAGCGCCCTTATAATACCCACAATTCGCTGCTGGGCTGCTTCCGCCTCTATCAGCCTGACCGGTCCCATGAACTCTATATCCTCCTTCAGGGTTTGAGCAGCCCTCTTGGAGAGATTGCGATAAATGGTATTGGTTACTTCTTCAGAGGAAATCTTAAGAGCCAGGGCAAGATCTCTCTGATCCACCTCACGAAGTATTCTCTGAACCGAATGATTATCAAGGGTAACAATATCTTCGAAGACAAACATGCCTGCCCTTACCTGCTCTGCCAGCTCCGGCTCTTCCTTTTCCAAATCCTCCAGAATGGTTTTTTCCGTGCCCCGGTCCACCGAGTTGAGAATATCCACCAGGGTGTTAACCCCCCCTATGCTGGCATACTCACTTCCAATCACAGAGGACAGCTTCTTTTCCAAAACCGACTCTACCTGCCTTATAACCACCGGAGATGTAGTATTCATGGTGGCTATCCTGGCCGCAACGTCTGCCTGCATCTGTTCAGGAAGACCGGATAGAATGGTTGCAGCCTTTTCAGGTTGCAAATAGCAGAGTATCAGTGCAATGGTCTGGGGATGTTCCTTTGAAATGGTGTTAAACAGCTGCTGAGTATCGGCCTTCCTTGCAATTGCAAAAGGCCTGCGCTGCTGGGTAATCTCAGACACTATATCAATTATCTCCTTGGCTTTTTGGCTTCCCAGAGCTTTTGTCAAAAGCTCTTTCGCATATTCAAGTCCTCCCTGGCTGATATAGTCCTGTGCCATACTCATTTCCAGGAATTCTGTTATAACCTCATCTTTTTCCTGAGCAGTGATTTTGGGTGTATTCGCTATTTCATAGGTCACTTTATGTATCATGTTTTCAGGCAATCTTTTGATAATGGCGGATGATATTTCCGGCCCTAAGGAAATCAAAAGGATTGCGGCTTTTTTTACACCTGTCATCTTAGCAGCCTTTGCCATAACATCACCCCTCATCCTCAAGCAGCCAAGCCCTGAGCAGGTCGGCCATATCATCCGGATTTTCCCTGGCATACTCTTTCAGCCTGCGGATCTCTTCGTTTTCCTTAGCCTTTAAGTCAATTAAAGGTTGACGAAGAAGCTCTTCCACCGGTACGGGTTCCTGGATGATGTGATCAAATGCGGGCAGCTCTTCCTTTTTCTTCTTTTTCTTTTTCCGCCCGTGGAAGATAAGTCCGAGTATGATAGCAATGCTGGCAAGAGCTAACAGACCCACAAAAGCATAAAGCATAAACTGCCTTCTGGCCTGGTTCTTCTGCTCCTCTAATGCTTCCTGCTCTGCCTGACGGGCTTTTTCTTCTGCCAGATGCTCTTTCAGCTGATCCTGCAGAGAAGTATCAAATGGTACGCCGGCAATATGAATTATGTCTCCGCGCTCTTCATCATAGCCGATGGCGGCCATTGCAATGTTTTCCATAACCAGTTCTTCTGCCGGACTCAAAAATCCGTCATATACAACAGAAGCTGATATGCGCTTTACCTCACCGGGTGCCTTTCTGGTATAAATGGTGGTTTCACCGATTTCATTATTTGTTATGGATTCATATGATGATACTCCGTTTTCCAGCAGCCGCTCCACATTATCATCTGCATAGTTCTGTGTATTGCTGTCAATGGGGCTGCCTCCCTCTCCTGTTTCAGTACCGCTGCTTTGATTGATCCTAATTTGCTGGCTGCGTATAACCCCTTCAGGGTCATAAGAGATAACAGTACTTTCCTCTGAATCAAAATCCAGCTCAGCCCTGACGGCTACAGCAACTTTTTCCGGCCCGAAAACCTGTTCCAGCATCCCCTTCAAATCATTTCTCAGCCTGTTTTCAAACTCTTTTTCCCTTTCCAGAAACCGGCTTGCTGCGGCCGGGAACTGATAAGGATCTTCCTCTTCCAAAACCCCGGCGCTTAAAAGATTTGCCTGGGAGTCCACAATCCGGACATTTTCTTCCGGCAGATTTTTTACCGCACCGGATACCAGAGAGATAATGCCTCGGATCTGTTCCGGTGATAAACTCTGTTTTTCCGGCGATTCCAAGGTCAGGATAATTGAAGCGGTAGCGGGCCGCTTTTCCCTCATAAATATGCTTTCTTCAGACAAGGCTAGGTGCACCCGGGCTTTACTGACCTCGGCCAGGGACTCAATAGAGCGTTCCAGTTCTCCCTGCAGGGCTCTCTGATATAAAATCTGCCTGTCTGCATCTGTCATGGCATAGCCGGCTTCATCGAAAAGCTCAAACCCTGCGCCGCTGTCCGGCAGTGCTCCGTCTATAGCAAGGTCAAGGCGGAGGCGGTCTACGTCTTTTTCCGGCACAAGAATGGCTGTTCCGTTTTCCCCCAGCTTATAGTTCGTATAACCCCGATCATCCAATGACGCAACAATCTTTGAGGAACTCTGGAGATCCAATTTGGTAAAAAGAGGCACATACTCTGTTTTATTGCTGCGCATGGAGTATACCAATACAGCTGTCAAAACAGAAAACAGAAGGATGATCAAAGTGATTTTTTTGTATTTGCTTAAATCAGTCCACCAAGATGCAATATTTTTCCATACTTTTTTTACGCTGCCCATGTGAACTCCTAATCTTTGCTTTAGTTATCTTACAACTGTATTCTGTTGATCTCCTGATAAGCTTCAACAAGTTTGTTTCTGATCTGTACGGTTAATTCGAGAGCCAGTCTTGCCTCCTCAGCAGCCAGCATAACAGAATGAATGCTTTCCGCTTCTCCTGTAATCAGCTGCATGTTGGCTTCCTCAGCCCGAAGCTGCAGTTCATTTACCTTATTAAGCTCTTGTTTTAATAAATCACCGAAATTTACACCGGGTTTGCCGTCTTCCATTCCTGCTGGTTTTTTCTGTATATGGGCTGTATAGGCCTGCATTGCCGGATTTATTTTCATATCCTTATTCTCCTTATCATCTGCCTATTTCCAAAGCTTTTAACATCATGCTTTTTGTTGCATTCAATGCAGTTACATTTGCCTCATATGTGCGGGTAGCTATGATCATATCCACCATTTCATTCAGGATATTAACGTTGGGCATAAGTACATATCCTTCTTCATTGGCATCAGGATGATAGGGATCATATACGCTTTTCAGGGGGCTTTCATCTTCCACCACCCCTACTGCCTTAATCCCTCTGCCGGTTCTTTCAATCCCGTCGCTGCTTTTATTGATCTCTGCAGCCAAATCTTCTTTGAAAATTGCTATTTTTCGTCTGTAAGGGCCGCCTCCTTCTGTGCGGGTGGTATTTACATTTGCTATATTGGAGGCTATTGTATCCATTCTAAGGCGTTCTGCCGTCAAGCCACTGGCGCTTATTCTCATGGTATCAAAAACCTTCATGATCAGCCCCTCCCTTCAAGTATGATATGGCGCATTACGCTCAGCTTCTGATTAGTCTGCTTAATCAAAGCATTGTATAATAATTGATTTGCTGCAAGATTGGCCATTTCCAGATCAATATCCACATTATTTCCATCGTTTCGCATCGGCGGAGATTGATCTTTTACAAGCCTGGGTACTACCCCGTTATCTTCTGTACGGGGTCCTATATGATTGGATTTTGTAGTCTTAAGTGAAACATTAATTGAAGGAGCCCCTCCTGCTGAAGCCCCTTTAATGGATTTTTTCAGTTCTTCCTCAAAAACAACCCTGTTGGCTTTAAAATTCGGAGTATTGCTGTTAGCTATATTATGAGTCAATGCCTGCTGCCTTAAATGGGATGCATCCAATGCCTTCTTTAGCAACACATATGTATCTCCATTTAATACCCTCATAACTTACATTTCCCCCATAAATTTCTTAATTATATATTTAAACCCATGGTTGGATAATTTATGTTTCAGCACTAATAATTGTTATTCGACATTAATATTTAAATTTCCTCCTTATTTTGGCATAATTTTAAAAAAATAAAAATTCGGAGTAAATATCCGAATTTTTTCAACATTTTAGTACAATTTGTAAAAATTTTAAATTATTTTTGCCCATGTTTCTCTCAGTTCTTCCAGCATGGAATAAACCGTTTTAACTCTGAGGGGGTCTTTCGCTATATTGGCATTAACGAGTTCCTGGTTCATGTAATCATATAAACTGTACAATTGCTCCGACAAATCTATGTTAAAATCAAGAGTGGACATAAGCTCATGTAAGATATTCTGGGTTTTAAGAAGGTACCTGTTTGCCCCTTCAATATTTTTTTCTTCCATGGCCGTAACGGCAAGCCTTAAAAATTTGAGAGCCCCGTCATAAAGCATTAATAGCAGTTTTCCTTTAGAAGAAGTATTTACATGATTATTCTGATATACCTGATAGGCATTTGAAGCCTGAAACATCTCTCTACCCCTTTCTTTGAGCCTTGTTCTAGACCTCATGGTTCAGCAGCACAGACTGTTTAATCCCGGTGTTTCTGCCATATGCATTTACTGCCTTTTTATTTTTCTGCACACCCTCTATAGAATCTTTGTATTTCTTCAGTAAATCCTCCATATTTTTCAGATTTGCTTTTTCCAGATGATAAATCTCTTTATATAATTCTTTTGTTAAAGCTTCATTGTCAGCAATATGATCGGCTTCATGATATTTCGCCTTATCTGTCTCTTTAAAAGCGGTTGCGCCAAACATTTCCTTCAGCTTCTTTCTTTTCTCGTCAGCCTCAGCATTAATAAGGTTTACACGGCTTATCCTTTCCTGCCTGCAACCCAGTGCTTGATTCAGGGAATCAATATCTTCCGTTTGAATATGGTTTTGTATATCTTTAGTTATGGACAGTATTTCTTTTGCTTCTTCAAGCCCGCTGAAGGACAATTCCAATAGCTCCCTTAATAACTGTTTCATTTTTTACCTTCTTTCAATAATCAGCTGTTATATAGGGCGTATTACATGTAAAACTGCTGATACAGCCAATCGCTTTGCGCATACATTTCATTTAAGGCCTTTTCCATGGCCGAGAATCTGCGCCACAGGTCGTTTTCCTTATCAGCCAGACGTCTTTCCAGTTCCAGAATCCGCTTTGCATTGTTTTTAATAGTTTCATCCAGCATGCTTATACTGCTGTGCTGGGTTACAAAATCCACCAGCATGGTAGAATTGACTTTTCTGAATAGGGAAGCATCTTCTCCGGGGCCTGCTTTTATAATGATCTCTTTCATGCCGGTTACCAGGTCTCCGTATAACCTACCTGCAAGGCCGGTATTCTGCCTTTTTTCATTTTCATCTGTAATACCGGAATCCGGCTCCTTAAATAAAAGCTCAATCACACCGTCGATATCCTTACGCAGAGCTTCACGCAGTTTTACTTCGTCTATGCTGAGTCTGCCTCCCATGGAACCGCTGGCATAACTCTCTGTTGAAATGCCTATTTGAGTCAAATGAGAAAAAGCTCCTTGTATGCCTTCAACTTTTTCATATAAACCAGATCGAATTCTCTGCATGGTACTGCTGATTACCTGATCATTTCGCAATAAGCCGCTTTTGGCTTTTTCCTCCCAAAGTTCAATTTCCCTGTCTGTCATCTCTTTCTTCTGTTCTTCGGTAAGAGGAGGATACTCCCTGTATCTTGCCTCTCCCAGCTTGGCATTTATTTTATCAATCAGTTCATTATATTGGTTCACAAACTCTGTAATCTTATCTATAACAGAATTTTCATCGGTTTCCACCTTAATAGTCGTAGAGCCTGCAGCTTTCAGATTGATGTCAATATTGTTAATGGTAAACTGGTTTGATGATTGGCGAATGCCCTTTGCCATCCCAAAATCTATGACAGCATCTTTGCCTGTGTAGATCTGACCGGCTGCCACATCCTTTGCAGTCTCCACCGGACTGCCGTCACCAGAGAGTTCGGTATGACGGTACTGCAGCTTAAGCCTGCTGATAAAGTCTGCCTCTTCCATAGAGCCGCCTTGATCAATCAGGATGCTGCTATTGTCCGTTATTTCTATGGTATTCTTCTCACCTGTCTCATTAGTCTGTAAAAAGAAGCGGTCGATAGACTCGTCATACATGGCTGTGACACCGATATCGGCCTGATTTATATGACCGGCTATTTCCTTTAAGGATATATTGAACAGGTTCTTTCCGCTTAATTCTATAACAGGCAGTTCCTTGCCGTCTTTTGTAATGCTTATAACCGTTTTTTCATCATTAACGAATATATTAACCGTCTGTTCTTCTCCCTTAGTATTTTGTGTTTTAATGGTAAAGTCAATTACATCACCGGCACTTAACTGAAACTGGGACCTTAAGCTGCCCCTGTCAGCCCCTTCTGCCGATATTGGCTCTTTACTGGCAGCAGACCAGTTGGCAGCCAATTGGACCACATTTATATCATAGCTGCTGTTAACGGCATTGGATCTTGCCGAAACTTCCACGATGCCCGGATCAGCAGCAGTTGCGGCTTTTACCCATTTCATGCTGCTTACGGATCGATTCAGAAGCACACCGGAAGAAGAATCAGTCAGGTCAAAGGATTCGCGCGTCTTAAGCACAAATTCCGCCAGCCATTTATTGACTTCATTATAGCTTTCTCTGGTCCATTCCAGTTGTGTGTTCTTTTGTGAAACCTTATCCACTCTGATTCTCTCTACCCTCATCATGTCACGGACTATGCTGTCAATGTCCATTCCGGATGCCAGTCCTCCAAGCCTGATCGCCATTTATACAAACCCTCCTGCTTATGCTATATCCTCTCATCTACGAGAAGGCCGATGCTCTCTAAAATATTTGCTATCATATCTTTAATTTTCTCCGGCGGTATTTCCCGAATCACTTCATTGGTATTGCTGTCCATTACTCTGATTATTATATCGCCGGTCTTCTCATGTATCTTGAACTCTACTCTTCTGTTGTATATTTCCAATCTCCTGTTTGCCTCTTTAGCTGCGTCTGTAAGCTCTTTCCCTGCGATTTGCAACTCCTTTACCCGTTCTTCATTCTTTTCTTCCCGGACATTGGAGACAGCACTATTTGATGCAATTTTGAGTTCCACATGGCGTGGATAATTCCCCTCTATGCGCATATCAACCGCTCCTTTATTGTCTGTATGTCTATAGTATTGATATCGGAGTAAAAAGAGAAAAGTTTAATATGTATCCATAAAATTGAAAAATCGGCTGATAGTAACAGCCGATTTTTTGTTGAAAATTATCTGAGTAATTGTAAAACTCCTTGTGGTGCTTGATTTGCCTGAGCCAGCATTGCCTGAGCTGCCTGCTGCAGGATACTGTTCTTGGTGAATTCCATCATCTCTTTGGCGATATCAGCGTCCCTTATTCTTGACTCAGAGGCCTGCAGGTTTTCTGCCGATGTATCCAGATTTCTGATTGTATGCTCTAATCTGTTCTGCATAGCACCAAGCTTGGATCTTTCTTTGGAAACGGCCTCCAATGCATTATTAATTATTGTTATTGCTTTGTCAGCTGATTTCTGAGTCGATACATTCAAACCGCCGTTACTGCCAACGGTGATTTCATCACCATCTCCTAATGCAGTTGCTGTAACTAATACATCATGATCTACTACACTATTTACGTCTTTCCATACGCTTCCATCATCTGACTTGGCCACTACTTTACCATCGGAATTCACAAGCAGATATTCGCTTCCGGATTGTTTTACTGTATAGGTATCATTGGCTAACTCTGTTTCTACTGTAGCTGTTGCTGTTGCTTTTACTGCTCCATCATTACCTGAATCTTCTGGTGTAACTTCTACAACAACCTTTCCGCTGATTACATAGTCATCAAATTCCAGATCAGAAGCGTCTGCATCCAGGTTTGCAGTATCAAGCTTTTTAATATCAGATGCAGTATCTAATTTTTTATAAGTTTTCCCATCTTCACTGACTGCATAGACTTTGCCGTCAGCACCTACTAATGCATATTTTTGTACGTCGCTTCCTACCTTTGTTCCTTCATCCAAAGCCACTACATTATAGGTGCCTTCGCCTAAATAGGCAGCAATATCATCAGAAGAAAGACCCGTATTTTCTACCTCTATTGCAAAAGATGCTCCTGTCGGCCCTGCTACCTGCAGTGCGCTGGCACTCATATCGTTTATTGACAAGCTTACGTTCTGTTTTGCATTTGCTCCAATGTGGAATTTACCTTCGAATTTTCCGCCTAAAAGATTTTGAGTATTGAACTCAGTGTTTTCGGCTATCCTGGTGATTTCAGCTGCTAATTCATCAATTTCTCCCTGAATAGCGGCACGATCAACATCTACATTAGTATCATTGGCAGACTGTACTGCAAGCTCTCTCATCCTCTGCAGAATTGCATGGGTTTCCTGTAATGCACCTTCTGCAGTTTGGATCAGGGAAATACCGTCCTGGGCGTTGCTGGAAGCTTGCATTAAACCTCTGATCTGTCCTCTCATTTTTTCAGAGATGGACAGACCTGCTGCATCATCGCCTGCCCTGTTGATTCTATAACCGGAAGATAATTTCTCCATGGACTTAGAAGCAGCAGTGTTGCCGAGTCCAAGCTGACGATGAGTGTTCATTGCCATTAAGTTGTTGTTAATTCTCATTTGTCTTCCTCCTTGAATATTTATTTGGCATCCTTGCCTTCTTAAAAACCTGGCGGCCGCCTGGTTTTTCCTCTTAATAATACCTATCGGAGTAATAATTCAATAGTTTAGTAATTTGGACAAAAAAATAATATGTTTGAACACATATTATTTTTTCTTCGGCAGATGAGAGAACACTTTTTTGTCTATTTTCATTGCTTTCCGGTTTTCTTCCTTTATAGCTTCAAATATTTCTTTCCTGTAAATCTTCTTATCTCTTGGGGCGTTAATTCCAAGTTTTACTTTTCCGTCTTCAACTCCAACTATGGTTATTTCAATGTCCTCGTCTATAACAATGCCCTCATTTATTTTTCGAGTTACCACCAGCATCAGCTATACCACTTCCTTTTCCCGGTAGAAAGGATGCCTGATCTGATAATTGCCTTTTTGCAAAATAACCTGCCTTCCCTTTAAGTTTTCAGAGTTAATAACAATGGGTGCCATAAGGTTTGCAGTCATCTTCCTAAAGTCTTCAGGAATAGTCACAATATTATATATCAGCACCTGTTTATGACTTGTTATACCAAGCTCCTCCAAATCTTGATCAGGAATGACAAAGTCATAATCAGGGAAGAAGTCCCAGGGGCGGATCATCAAAAAGGCCGTCTCTGCCTCCTGAACGCTTTGCAGACAATAGAAACTATGATTATCAGGCAGATCAATTATAACAAATTTATTTTGGTTCCGAAAGGCAGGCAGTCCATCAGGAAAATTTATTATTTTGTTTTTATTAATTACCATTTTGCCAAAATACTTTGTTTGAATAATCAATAATGATACCCTCTTTCCTTTTCACCTCAGAAAATCAAGCAGTGTAGGCTGCAATATCCTTGCTCCCATGGCTAATGATGCCTGATATACCGCTGACATCATGGCATATTCCATGGCCTTTTCTGCGATATCCACATCTTCTGTCTTGGATAAGAGCTCAGTCATATTAAGGGTTTCTTCTTCATTTTTAAGCTTAGCGGCTTCCAGTCTATTGTATTTAGCGCCCATTTCAGCCCTTAGGGACAATATATTATTAATATGATCGTCAAGTTGACCCAATAACAGCCCCCCCAGTGTCTCTCCGTCTCCTGACTCCAATGCATTTATAATGCCGCTTAAGGTTTCTGATAGGGCGGCTGTTAATCTGTTTTCATCTTTACCGGCCGTGATCCATGTACCGGGTACGTTAATATGGATTGTAACATTCTGCGAAATTTCACGGGTTAACATTTCCTTGCCAGGACCGCTTGCCCCGTTATAAATCAGCACATTATCGGCATCTACATCGAAAGGAGGATTAATGGTATCCTGACCTCCGAAGATATACCTGCCGTCGTAGTTGGTATTTCCTATTTGGGCAATCTGCCCTACAAGCTGCTCAACCTCACTTTTTATAGCATTCAGCTCAGAATCTCCCTGGGTTCCGTTTGCACCCTTGATAACCAGCTCTCGCAGCCGATTCATGATATCGCCTATATTGCCGAGAGCAGAGTCGGTCATATCCACCCAGCCCAGAGAATCCTCTATATTTCTTAGGTATTGTTCATTCTGATTAATGGAGGTATGAAGGGACATAACACGTGTAACTGCGAAAGGGTCATCGGAAGGCCTGCGTATCTCCTTGCCGGAAGCCATTTGATCCTGATATTTGACCATGTTGGTAAGATTTCTATTTAGGTTATTCAGATAACCCTGTAATAAACTCTGATTGGTAACTCGCATTCATTATACCCCCATTCGGTTAATCAATGTGTCCAGCATTGCAGTCAATGTGGAAATTACGTTGGCATTGGCCTGGTAGGCATGTTGGTACTGTATGAGACAGGCTATCTCTTCATCTATGGAAACGCCCGATACAGAATATCTTCTTTGAATCAATTGTCCTGTTAATGCATCCTGATTTTCCACTTTCCTTTTGGCCTGTTCGGCTGAAATGCCAAGCCCTGCAATGACGTCTTTGAAATAGCCTTCAAAGGTACTGCCTCCGCTTATGTTTTCAAATTTCATTTCATCCGCATTATATGCGGCAGTGGTATCCGGGTTTTCTATAAATTCCTGTATTGGCAGCCAGGCATTCCTAAGCCGTGCAATGGCCAGGGCCCGTTCTCCGTTACCCTCGGGGCTGTCCCATGCCCGGCCTGTATTTATATTATCCATATCATCAAAGATGGCCTGGTTTACCCTGATATTGCCTGCATTTATGCTGCTTATATCGGATGAACCTCCCTCGCCCACGAAAAAGCTCACCGGGCTGTGACCGTCAGGATCTCCGTTATCAGCGTGAATGGTATTGACAGCATAAGCTACTGCCCGGGCCAGGCCGTCAAGCTGACTCTGGTATTTGGCAACCTCAGTGCTGATATCCTGATAACCTTTAAGTTCACCATGGTTCACTTCAAACAGGCTTAAGCCTGCATTTCCATGGTAGTTATCATTCCAGGAGGGATCATTAAAAACTACTGCGCCTTCCTGAAGAAACGACGGAGAATTCTCATCAAGGGCATAACTGTCATACTCTTCTTGTGTCATAGCTAAGGTAGTCAGGCCATCAATGGAGTCTCCTCCCCTCACCAGGACAACCTGAACCCTGCCGTCTTCAAGGGTTTCAATGCTTCTTACAAGGGACATTTGCAGAGGCATCTCATTGCCCTTTTCTGTTTGCAGTATAGTACGGCCTGCGCTTTCAATTATCACTCTGCCATATTTATCTTCGGAAGCAGAAAAATCCATGATCTCTGAAAGCTTGTCCAAAAGCAGGTCTCTTTGATCCATTAAATCGTTGGGTTCTTGATTTTTCAGTTTAATTTTGAATATCTGATCATTTAAGCTTTTTATCTGTGTCAGGATTGATTCCGCATCAAATATCTTCTTTTCAGCTATGCTGATGCTGTCTTTCTTTAAGGTGTTCAGCTGTTCATATAAGTGATTCAAACTGTCTGTAAAGGTTTTTGCATTATCCCTGACAACGGTTCTGGCGTTGGAGTTTTCCGGAGACTTGGCCAGCTCCTGCCATGCATCCCACATACGTCCCATGATGGTGTTTAAACCTGTTTCGCCAGGCTCCATAAAAACCATTTCCACCTGTTCCAATATCTCCTGCCTTGCTTTATAATTACCGGCTATCGCCTTTTCCAAGCGAATCTGTACATCAAGGTAACTGTCCCGTATTCTGCTTATGCTTACTATATCCACTCCTGTACCCACTACTCCTGCATTGGGAATCAAAAAACCGGGAGTGGCTGTCATATGAACCCTTTGCCTGGAAAATCCCTCCGTAGCAGCATTGGCTATATTGTGGCCGGCGGTGCTTACAGCCTGCTGCTGTGCAAACATTCCTCTTCTTGCTGTATTCAGTGTTGAAAATATACCGGACATAGTTTCACTTCTTTCTGGTTTTTCATTTAAAAGCAACTAGTAATTCCTGTATACTTGCAGCTGTATCAAACAGAGCGGTTCAGTATGGACTTGTCTCCATCCTGTCCATCCATTTTCCCTTTTGCATCGTAAGTAGATTTTTGGCCTCCTTTAATAACGGATATCATTTTGTTGACATATGCCAATGACTGTCTTGTTAAGAGCTCATTGGTCTCCTGATACTCAGACACCAGTTTTGTCAGCCGATGCATTTCTTTTCCCGCTGCTTCCAATTCATCTGTCAATAAACCGGATTGCTTAAGCTTCGTAAGGCTCATGCCGGGATAAGTATCTTCCCGTTTCTTTTCCATTTGTTCCAAGGCATTTATATACTGTTTTTTTTCTTCAATTATTTCCAGTAAAGCAGGGGCATCTTCCTTTATAAGTGCCTGTTTTTCTCTCTTCAGGCAGTCTAAGATGCTTTCAAGTATCTTATTTTGCTTTAAAAGCAGTGTGATCAGTTCCATTTATTCTTCCTCCGGTCTGTTTTGGGTGCTGAGCTCATCCAGCAATTTATCCGACAGACCTTCAGGTGACACCTTATATGTGCCTTTTGCAATTGCCTGTCTTATGGTTTCAACCTTTTTCCAGTCTATTTCCTCATCTTTGCTGTCCAAATTTTCTATGCGGCTTTTTAATGCCTTGCTTGCTTCTGATATCTCAATCCGATCCTGTTGGGGACGGAAATCCGATTTTTTTTCCTGAATATTTAGGGGTTCTCTGTTCCGCTTGTATGCCCTGTTAATATATTCGATAGGGTTCGAACCTTGTATCTTCATTTCTTGCCACCTCCGTGCCCTGCTCCTGTTTCCCGTACCTTTGCTGAAACAGAGCAGAAAAATCCAACTCCTTTTCCTTTACCTGCCGGATATATATAATCTGCCTCTATATTATCACATCGGTTTTTCAGAGAATATGTTTAGCAAATAAATAAAAAAGCTGTTTCTATATAAGAGACAGCTTCATATCAGACATATTTAGTCATTATGACAATTATTTCTTGCCTGAGATTACCCCAGACTTTTAACCCTGTCGCCGGCACTTATAATATTGGTTATTCGAATGCCGAAGTTTTCATTGATAACCACCACTTCTCCCTGGGCCAGAAGTTTCCCGTTCACATAAATCTCCAGGGGTTCTTCCGCCAGTTTATTTAGTTCCACAACTGACCCGGGGGTTAAAGCCAGCACCTCCCGAATGGTTCTTTGGGTCTTGCCAAGAACCACATTTAACTCAAGGGGAACATCCATTATCAAATCGATGTTCTGCGGCTTCTCCTGCATAGGTTTATTCTGCAATTCTCCAAATTTGGGCTTTTGCACTAAAACCGCCTCCTCCATGGCCTCTTTGGCCAGATTGGCCTCAGGGGACTGTTGGGACTGTCCGTCAGACTTATTCTCCTGCCGGGCATTATCCCTGCCGACAGCATTTTCACTCAACAGGCTGTTTGTAATGTCCTTTACGGTATCCAGGTGAAACAGCTGCATAATATGACTGTCGATCATATCTTCCACAGTCATGCGGAAGGCAACCTGAACAATGGTTTGTTCCGCTTCAATCCCGTCAATTATTATATCATCATGGCCGTCCCAGACCTGTACTGTGGGAGGGGTGATATTAAGGCTCCTTCCCAGCATGGCAGCCAGGGATGTGGAAGCAGAACCGATCATCTGATTCATTGCCTCGGATACTGCACTTATTTGCATATCTGAAAGCGTATGAACGGAGCCGGCCTCCCCGCTGTCTCCTCCAATCATCAGATTGGCAATAATAGCTGCATCAGGTACATTAATAAGCAGTACATTGGAACCCTCCAGCCCCCTGGTAAACTTCACCTGAAAGATTACATTGGGTATGGAGGTTGACTCCTGCAGTTTTTTTAATGTTGTTACAGTAACTTTAGGCGTAGTAATCTCTACTTTGTTGTTTAGTATTTGAGACAAGGCCGTAGCAGCCGTGGCCATGGAAATATTTCCGACTTCGCCCAGCATATCGCTTTCGCCCTCAGTTAACAGGGATGCCTGTTTCTTATCTGCACCTCCGCGCAGGAGAAAATCAATTTCCTGCTGTGATAAAACACCGTCATTCATCACTGTCCACATCCTTTTCCACGATTTCTACTACCTGTACCGCCAGCTTGCCCTTGTACAAGCCCGGTTGAACCTTGAAATGCAGTTTATCTTCGATATACATATACATAGGTTCATTAGTAAATTGATCCAGGGGAAGAACATCCCCTTCCGACATAGTCAGAAAATCTTCCACGGAGATTTGAGCTCTTCCCATCAATACAGACAAATTTACTTTGGCAGACAGAATTCTGTCTTTAAGAACGGAGGCATACTCCTTGCTCTCCTGCATATTTTCCTTTTGGAACCAGTACTGCATGTCCAGCTTGTCCACAATTTTTTCAATGGACAGATATGGGATGCACAAATTGACAAAACTCTGAATACCTGAGACCTCAGCAACAAAGGTCATTAAAGCAACCGGCTCAGTGGGGGACATGGTTTGGTTCAGCTGAGGGTTGCTCTCCAGGGATTCAAGAACCGGATTAACCTCTATTACATCCCGCCAGGCTTCCTTCATGCTGTTTAAAACCTGTTTAAGCATGTCCTGTATAATGCTTAATTCAATATCTGACAGTTCCCTGACAGCCATCTGCCTGGCAGGCTTTCCGCCGCCGCACAGCAATTCTATAATCTGAAAGGCAAATTGAGGATTAATCTCCAGAAGCAGGATTCCTCCCAGGGGAGGCATTTTAAAATTCAACAACAAGGTGGGATTGGGAATGGACCGTATGAATTCTTCGTATGTAACCTGTTCAATGGATACGCCCTTCATTTTTACGGTGGATCGCACCAGGGAAGAAAGATAATTTGATACAATTCTGGAGTAGTTCTCATAAATGGTACTCAGTGTGGTTATCTGTTCTTTGGAAAATTTATTGGGCCGCCTGAAATCATAGGGTTTTACAGTCCGTTCTTCACTCTCCGGTTTCAGATCTTCCGCTGCTATCTCACCGGATGATAGAGCTGACAGCAGAGTGTCGATCTCCTGCTGAGACAATACTTTTGACATTCTTTATCCCCCTCATGTTGCCAAAACCCTGTTTAATGCATCTATAACACGATCTCCCTGAAAAGGTTTAACTACAAAATCCTGGGCACCTGCCTGAATGGCTTCCATAACCATGGCCTGCTGCCCCATGGCGCTTAACATAATGATTTTAGCATCCGGGTCTATCTGTTTAATGGCCTTGACTGCATCAATTCCATTCATCTCCGGCATAGTAATATCCATCGTTGTAACGTCAGGCCTGAGTTCCTGAAATTCTTTGACGGCTTCTAGTCCGTTTGAAGCCTCTCCCGCTACTTCAAAACCGTTTTTCTCTAAAATATCTCTTATCATCATGCGCATAAATGCAGCGTCATCTACGATCAGTACACGCTTCGGCATTTCCAAAACCCTCCAAGTTTGTATTATAAATGTCTGCTTATCATATAATAACATTTTTCTACATTCATTTCCAATATTTTATAGTATTTTTTCAGCCAGACCCGGCATTTTTATAATTACCAGCCTTTCTTTTACATCCATTATCATGGTTCTCGCCAGGCTGCCTCCTACATTCTCAGCCAGAATAGGAATGCCCAGTTCATTCAGGCAGGCGCGGACAGCATCAACATTTCGTTTGCCGATATCCATATTTTTGCTGCTTTCTGACAAGGGAAACATGGCTGCCCCGCCTGCTATTTTAGCTGCCAGATTTTTTACGGAAGCGCCGTGACTTACCATTTCCTCAACCATTTTGGGTATGGCAAGATCGGCAAACTTTTCCGCCCTG